>JGI12109J20283_10636615_pt1 | contig 46710 bp, 48 predicted proteins | sample ElkSlonscriptome_12_FD_20283 | JGI IMG/M metagenome (IMG submission 20283)
GACGCTCTATCCAGCTGAGCTACGAGCGCGTGAGAGCTAGATATGATACCCGAAATTTTCCCCAAGTCAAAAGCTATTACCCACCGAAGCGGCGGTTCCTGATCTCCCGCGCCGCGCCGTCCAGGGCCTTTTCCAGGGCATCGCGAAGCTGCGGGCGCAGCACCACGCGCCACAGCGGCCAGAGATAACTCCTGCCGGCCCAGCGCTGGAAGCCGCCGAGCTTCAACCGGTCGAAGAACTGCTCGCGCAGCGCCGGGTACAGGGCATCCAGCCGCCGCTCCAGCGGCCCGGCGAGGTCGTCGTAGCCATCCAGCGCATCCGTCGGCCACGCTGGCAGGGGCGGATCGTCGGCCAGCACCGGGACGATCTGGTAATGATCCGGGCGGCGCCGGCTCTGAAAACGCTCGGCGGGAGGTCGCTCCCGGAACAGCGGATTGTCGCCGGGCAGCACAAACCAGTTCTTCAGGAAAAAATGGCAGTTGTAGCGGCCCAGCAGAAAATCGTGCTGGCGGAAGCGGCGATGGAAGAAGCCCAGGAACGCCCCCAACTCGCCGCTGGCCAGGGCTTTCCGGCCCACGAAGGGATGGCGGCTGGGCGCCACCAGAAAACGGCTGTAGACATCGTCCGCCTCGGCCAACGTGAGGTCGATCTGCTTGAAACGGGACTGATTCATGAACGCCTTTAGCAACTGCACCGGCACCTGGCTGAGGGCGTCGCTGAGGGTGGGATCGGCGGCCCGGGCGTCGCTCAGGGGGTCGATCATCAGCAGCGCCCGGTGGGCCTCCACGCCGCGCCGGGGATTCTTCCCCTGGCGTCCGGCCAGTACCCGGTGGGCCAGATCGAAGGGTTCGTTGTTCAGTGCGCCGCCGTCCACCACCACGGCCCGCGCCGGCTGGCTGGCGCCGGCTGGCCAGGGGCGGGCGTAGATCCGCCGGTCGTTCTCGCCCAGATAGGCGAAGCGATATTCGTAATCGGTGGTGGAACGCCAGATCTCCCGGGGTTGCAGCGCGATGGGAAACGCCGAGGTGGCCAGCGCGGCGCGCCCGAGGCTCGCCCAGGCCCGGTCCTCGCTGCCCCGCTGGCGGGGCAGGCGGATCACATCCGGCGGAAACTGGCCGGGATCGGCATCATGGCGCACCGGCACCCCGAAGCTCAGATAATCCTGGTGCAGCACCACCTCGTGGGGCAGTCCGCTCTCGCCCTGGAAACGGATCCAGTAGGGCACGCCCTGGAGGTTGCTGTAAGTGAGTTGTACCTGAAAGGGATCGGCCAGCCAGTCCCGCTCCCCGGGTTGTAGCGGATCGCCCACGAAGCCCATGCTGCGCTCGGCGATGGCGTCCAGTTGTCGGCAGTTGAGGAGCGCGGTGAGGGGGGCACCACTGTCGATATCGGCGGTGTCCAGCAGATCGCGGATGTCGATCCGATTCACCCAGGGATCGAAGAAGGGGTTGGCCGAGCCCTGCAGGCTGCCGTCGTCGTGGATGTGGGGAAACCGATAGCGCAGCGCCGCCGCCGCCAGCGCGGCGTTGATGCCGCCCGCGGAACTGCCGGTCATCACCCGTAGCTTCACCTCGTGGCGGGGCAGGCTGGCGTCCTCGCGGCGTTCCCGGTACCAGCGGTCCAGGCTCTCGAACAGATAATCCAGCACCCCGGCGGTGTAGGCGCCCGCCGACACCGCGCCGGCCATCACCAGTCCGATCTCGAAGGTGTTGTCCACCGGGGGGATCTCCCGGGGATACCAGCGATGAAAATCGGCCGGCTCGACACCGGCGAAGGGGGTGTGGGGGTTCACATGAAAATCATCACGGGCCATGGGCTTGATACTCCTCCTCCGGGTCATGGCGTGGTATCCCGGGCGGCGACTGGACAGGCTCGCGGGGCTTGCCGGAGAATGACCCCATCCACCATCACCCCGAGACGGACATGCCCGCCGACAACCCCTCTGCCGACAACCTGATCTGGATCGACCTGGAGATGACCGGTCTGGACACCGCCAACGACCGCATCATCGAGATCGCCACCATCGTCACCGACAGCCAGTTGCAGATCCTGGCCGAGGGGCCGGTGCTGGCCATCCACCAGAGCGACGAGGTGCTGAACGGGATGGATGAATGGAACACCCGCCAGCACAACCAGTCGGGCTTGATCCCCCGGGTGCGGGCGAGCCGGATGGACGAGGCCGGGGCCGAGCGCCAGACCCTGGATTTTCTCCGCCAGTGGGTGGCGCCCGCCATCTCGCCCATGTGTGGCAACAGCATCTGTCAGGATCGGCGTTTCCTGGCCCGGTTGATGCCGGATCTGGAGGCGTTCTTTCATTATCGTAACCTGGATGTCAGTACTCTCAAGGAACTCGCCCAGCGCTGGTATCCGAAGATCGCCGCCGGGGTGCGCAAGCAGAGCAGCCATCTGGCGCTGGAGGATATCCGCGATTCCATCGACGAACTGCGCTACTACCGGCGCCATCTGTTCGTGGAAACCGACGCCGGGTAAGGATCAGTTTTCCACGGGTGTATCGGGGTCGTTGCCCCACTCGGACCACGCCCCCGGATAGCCCCGTATCCGGGAATAGCCCAGGGATCTGAGCACCATGTAGGTGTGGGAGGAGCGGTGGTGGGTCTGGCAATAGACCACCACCTCCCGGTCCGGGGTGATACCGCGGCTCTCCAGCAGATCCCTGAGTACCGGCTCCGGCTGGAAACGCAGCGCCCGGTGCTGGTCGATGGCGTTCACCCAGTCCAGATGCACCGCTCCCGGAATATGCCCGCCCCGGGCCGAGCGCACATCCTCGCCCCGGTACTCGGCGGGCGAGCGCACATCCAGCGCCACGAAATCCGGCGCCTCCAGCCGGCCCAGGATATAGTCCCGGTCCGCGGCGCGTTCCGGATGATCATAACTCGCTGGATAGTCCGCCGGTTCGGGCGTCACCCGGCCGCTCTCCAGCGGATGACCCTCGGCGGCCCAGGTTTGCAGGCCACCGTTGAGGAGCGAGAATTTCTCGTGACCCACCACGTCCAGGGTCCACAGCAAGCGGCTGGCGCGCCCGCCCCCCTCGTCGTCGTAGGCCACCACATGGTGGGCGGGGCTGATACCGGCGTCGCCGAGTACCCGGCCGAGCCGCGCCGGCTCCGGGAGCAGGCCGCCCACCGGGGGGTTGGCGCGGATGATCTGGGCGTAGCCGATGTTCACCGCGCCGGGGATGTGGCCCTTCTCGTAGCTCTCGGCGCTGCGCATGTCGATGATCGCCAGATTCGCGGCGCCGAGACCGGCGGCGAGGTCGGCGGGTTCGGCCAGCAATGGCAGGCTGGTGGTGGTCACAATATGAGTTCCTCGGCTGGCTATCTATAACCGCGAGTATAGTCGGGGCGGACCCCGGTTTCCGCCCGATGGACGACAGCATCCCCCCGGTTTCCAATCCTTCCCGTTTCCAGGAGCCCACCATGAGCGATTCCGAATTCGCCATCATCCACCGCTACTTCCAGCGCCCCGACACCCGTGCCGATGTGCTCCTGGGCATCGGCGACGATGCCGCCCTGCTCAGTCCGCCCCCGGGTCAGAGCCTGGTGGCCACGGTGGACATGCTGACCGTGGGCGTACATTTCCTGGCCGATGCCGACCCCGCGGGTATCGGCCATAAATCACTGGCGGTGAACCTCAGCGATCTGGCCGCCATGGGCGCCGAGCCTGCCTGGGGCACCCTGGCGATTGCGCTTCCCGGGGTGGAACCGGACTGGCTGGCGGGCTTCTGCGAGGGCTTCTTCGGTCTGGCGGACCAACATGGATTGCAACTGGTGGGGGGCGACACCACCCGGGGACCGCTCACCATCAGCGTGCAGGTCAACGGCTTCGTGCCGCCGGGGCTGGCGCTACGCCGGGACGGCGCCCGGCCCGGCGACCGCATCCTGGTCACCGGTATCCCGGGGGAAGCGGGACTCGCGCTGGCCGGGCTCCAGGAAAAACTCGACCTGCCCGCCGAGCACCGGGAGCATCTACTGGCCCGGCTGGAGCGGCCCACGCCGCGTATCCGCCAGGGGTTGGATCTGCGCGGACTGGCCACCAGCGCGATTGATATCTCCGACGGGCTGGCCCAGGATCTCGGTCATATCCTGCGCCGCAGCCGGGTGGGGGCGCGGCTGGAACTGGCGCGGCTACCCGCCTCGCCTGCCCTGCAAGGCGTCGAAACCGGACTTGCCCTGGACTGTCAACTGGGGGGAGGCGACGATTACGAGTTGCTGATCACGGTGCCGCCGGCGCGGCTTGCCGAGGTGCGGGCACGGGCGAGCGGCTGGGATTGCCCGCTCACCGAGATCGGCGAGATCGAGGCGGGCGAGGAACTCCGGCTGATCGGATCCGATGGGCGCGTGCATGTACCCGCCTCCCCCGGCTTCGACCACTTCGCCGGCGTCCGGTCCGGCGACTGACGGGGCGCGGGCGATTTTCCTATACTTGAAGCATTTCTCCGCTTCCCGGCGTTTCCACCGCAATCGGACTCAAGGATAAATACCCATGAAACTGGAAACCATCGCCATCCACGGCGGCTATTCCCCCGAACCCACCACCAAGGCGGTGGCGGTGCCCATCTACCAGACCACCTCCTACGCCTTCGACGACACCCAGCACGGCGCCGATCTTTTTGACCTGAAGGTGGAGGGCAACATCTACACCCGCATCATGAACCCCACCAACGCGGTGCTGGAGCAGCGGGTGGCGGCCATGGAAGGGGGCGTGGGGGCGCTGGCGCTGGCCTCGGGGATGTCGGCCATCACGGTGGGAATCCTCACCATCGCTGCGGCGGGCGACAACATCGTCACCACCAGCAATCTCTACGGCGGTACTTACAATCTGTTCGCCCATACCCTGCCGCAGTTCGGCATCGAGACCCGGTTTGCCCGCCACGGCGATCTGGAAGGGCTGGAGCAACTCATCGACGAGAACACCAAACTGGTGTTCTGCGAGTCCATCGGCAACCCGGCGATCACCGTCACCGACCTCACGCCGCTGGCGGATCTGGCCCATCGTCACGGGGTGCCGCTGATGGTGGACAACACCGTGCCCTCGCCCTACCTCTGCCGGCCCATGGAGCACGGCGCCGATCTGGTGGTGCATGCCCTCACCAAGTACCTGTGCGGCCACGGCACCACCATCGGCGGGATGCTGGTGGATTCGGGCAAGTTTCCCTGGGCCGAGCACAGGGAGCGCTTCCCGCGCCTGAACACCCCGGACCCCTCCTACCACGGGGTGGTCTACACCGAGGCGCTGGGCGAGGCCGCCTACATCGGTCGGGCGCGGGTGGTGCCGCTCAGGAACATGGGGCCGGCACTGTCGCCGTTCAACGCCTTTCTGGTCCTCCAGGGCGTGGAGACCCTGCCGGTGCGCATGGACCGCCACTGCGAGAATGCCATGGCGGTGGCGGAATATCTCCAGGATCACCCGGGCGTGGAATGGGTGAAGTACCCGGGACTGGCCGACAGCCCGGATCGCCCGCTGGTGGATCGCTACATGGGCGGCAAGGCCGCCAGCGTCATGAGCTTCGGCATCAAGGGTGGGCGCGAGGCGGGGGCGCGTTTCATCGACGCCCTGCAACTGGTCACCCGGCTGGTGAACATCGGTGACGCCAAGTCCCTGGCCTGCCATCCCGCCACCACCACCCACCGGCAACTGAGCGCCGAGGAACTACCCAGGGCCGGGGTGTCGGAGGACATGGTGCGGCTGTCCATCGGCATTGAGCACAAGGACGATATCATCGCCGATATCGAACAGGCGCTGACCGCCGCCGGTTGAGTGACCGGGATCTATTCATGCCACAGCGACGTCGTCATCACCCCCTGCGGGCCTGGATACCGTTGCTGGTCTCGGCGCTGGTAGTGGGCGGTTTCGGGCTGACGGAGCGGCCCGCGTCCACGGCGCCGCTGCCGGCCATCGGCAGCCACCAGCGCTGCGAACTGCTGGAGGTGCAGGACGGCGATACCGTGCGGGTGCGCTGCGCCGACGGTCTGCTGCGGGTGCGGCTGTGGGGGCTGGATGCGCCGGAACTGGGGCAACGACCCTGGGGCGAGCGATCCCGCGCGGCACTGGCGGAAGATCTACCCGGACGCGTCACCGTGGCCACCGTGGACCACGATCGCTACGGCCGGGCCGTGGCCCGCTTGCTGGACGGTGAGCGGGATCTGGGATTGGCGTTGCTGCGCGCCGGCTGGGCGGCGGTGTACCGGCGCTACAACGACGATCCGGATTATCTCGCCGCCGAGGCCGCCGCCCGCCGCGCGGCCCGGGGTATCTGGGCCGAACCGGGTTTCCAGCAAACGCCGTGGCGCTGGCGACGCTTCAATGCCCCCGGCGGATCATAGGTTTTTTCCAAGGAGAGCATGGTGAGCGATACTGCCGAGACCGCCAGGGAACTGGTGGCCGTGGATTCCCCCCCCGCGCCCGCCTCGGTGCGCCTGGATGGCGACACGCCGCGCTGCGTGGGGGCGTGGACGGTGGCGGGCATCCAGGGCCTGTCCGGACGGCTGGCGGGGCTGCCCTGGCCGCAGGGCTCGGTGATGCTGGACGGGGGCGGAATCGATGCGCTGGATACCGCCGGGGCGCTGGTGTTGATCGACACCGTGGCGGAGCTTCGCGAGCGGGGCTGTAACGTCGGGCTCAGCGGTCTGCGCCCGTCCCATCAGTCCCTGCTGGATCTGGTGTCGGAACACGTCCAGACGGTGCGCGAGGCGGCCGCCGCCGAGCCCAACCAGCCGTGGCTGGCGCGGGTCGGCCAGGGCACCGTGGCGCGCTTCAGCGAGGGGGGAAATTTTCTCGCCTTCATCGGCGAGACCACCGTGGTCATGCTGGGGTCGTTGCTGCGGCCCTGGCGGATTCGCTGGACGGCGCTGGCGGTGGTGGTGCAAAACGCCGGGCTCACCGCGCTGCCCATCGTGGGCCTGCTCACTTTCCTGATCGGGGTGGTGATCGCCTACCAGGGCGGCACGCTGCTCAGCACCTACGGGGCCAATATCTTCATCGTCGATCTGGTGGCCATCGCCATGGTGCGCGAACTCGCGCCGCTGCTGGCCGCCATCATCGTCGCCGGGCGCACCGGCTCGGCCTTCACCGCCCAGATCGGCACCATGAACGTCACCGAGGAGGTGGATGCGCTGCGCACCATCGGCATCAATCCCTTCGAGATCCTGGTGTTGCCCAAGGTGCTGGGGCTGATGATCTCGCTGCCGCTGCTGTCGATCTTCGCCGATGTGATGAGCGTGTTCGGCGGCATGGTGGTGGCAAAGTTTCTACTGGGGGTGGATTTCGGGATATTCCTGGACCGGGTGCCGGAGGTGGTATCTGGCATCTCGTTTGTCTACGGGCTGGCCAAGACCCCGGTGTTCGCCGCCATCATCGCCGGGGTGGGCTGCTACCAGGGCTTCAAGGTGAGCGGCGGCGCCGACAGCGTGGGGCGTCAGACCACCCAGAGCGTGGTGCAGTCGATTTTTCTGGTGATCATCGCCAACGCGCTGTTCGCGGTGGCCATCGGCGGGCGGGGGTTGTATGACTGAGTCTTCCCGGGAACCGGTGGTGATCCGCATCCGTGGGCTGCGTACCCAGTTCGGCCGTCAGGTGGTACACGAGAACCTGGATCTGGACATCCACCGGGGCGAGGTGGTGGCCATCGTCGGCGGCTCGGGTTCGGGCAAGACCACGCTGGTGCGGGAGGTTCTCACCCTCACCCGCCCGGCCGGGGGCTCGATTCAGGTGTTTGGACAGGAGGTGGCCGATGGCTCGGCCAAGGCCCAGTCGCTGCTGGCCCGGCGCTCCGGGGTGCTGTTCCAGCAGGGGGCGCTGTTCACCTCGCTGACCATCCAGCAAAACGTGGCGGTGCCGCTCCGGGAGCACACCGGTCTGGACCGCGACCTCATCGACCATATCGCGCGCCTGAAGATCGCGCTGGCGGGGTTGCCCGCCAACGCCGCCTGGAAGTATCCCGCGCAACTGTCCGGCGGCATGATCAAACGGGCGAGTCTGGCCCGGGCGCTGGCGCTGGACCCGGAGTTGTTATTTCTCGACGAACCCTCGGCGGGACTCGACCCGGTGAGCGCCAATGCCCTGGACGAGTTGATCCTGCAACTCAAGGACTCCCTGAAACTCACCGTGGTGATGGTCACCCACGACCTGGATTCGCTGTGGCGGGTCACCGACCGGGTGGCTTTTCTCGGCGAGCGGCGGGTGCTGGCCTACGACGCCATGAAGGCGCTGAGTCGCAACGACCACCCGCTGATCAAAGCTTATTTCGGTGGACCCCGGGGCCGCGCCGCCCAGGGCGCCGAGGAGACTGCATGGAAACCCGAGTCAGTTATACCCTCGTAGGACTGTTCGTGATCCTCCTGAGCGGCGCCATCGTGGTGGGGCTGTTCTGGCTGGCGGCGGGCATCGACGATACCGAGTTCTTCACCTACCGGGTCTATACCACCGACTCGGTGGCGGGCCTGAGCGCCAATTCGGCGGTGCGCTACAAGGGCGTGGCGGTGGGCCGGGTCACCTATATCGGCCTGGATCCGGACAATCCCGAGCAGGTGGAGTTGCTGCTGGATATCCAGAAGGGCACCCCCATCCGCGAGGGCACCATCGCCACCCTGGTGTCCCAGGGCATCACCGGGCTTGCCAACGTGGAACTGAGCGGCGGCACCGGTACCGAGGTGTTGATCCCCACCGTGGAGAACCCGGTGCCGGTGATCGACAGCGGGCCGTCCCTGGTGACCCGCCTGGAGGATGCCTTTAATAACCTTTCCCGCACTCTGGACCGGGTGATGAGCGAGCAGAACATCGACGCCTTCGGTGCGACCCTGGCCAATATCCGCGACGTCACCGACCGGCTGGCCCAGAACGACAACCTGGTGGAGCGGAATCTGGCGAACCTGGAGACCTTCACCTCGGCGTTGGCCGACAGCGCCGACGAGATCGAGGGGCTGATCCAGAACGCCTCGGTGACCCTGGCCAGCACCCGCACCCTGGCCGAGGATATCCAGCCGGCCATGGCCCAGGTGATCGACAGCGCCGCCGCCATCGAGACCATGGCCCAGAGCTTTCAGACCACCAGCAACAGCGTGGACCGGCTGGTGGCCAGCATCGGCAATCAGGTGGGCCAGTGGCGGGATTCCACCAGTCCCCGGGTGAACAACCTGCTGGCGGAACTGAACCGCCTGGCCACCACCCTGCAACAGTTCACCCGGGAGCTGGACCGTAACCCCCGGATGTTTCTGCAAGGGCGCTCCCAGGGCCGGCCCGGCCCCGGCGAATGACGAGACCGAGAACAACATGAGGAGACACGCCATCGTTATCCACACCGTACCCTGGCGCGGCCTCGGGCTGCTGCTGCTGGGCCTGCTGCTCGGCGCCTGCGCCACCCCGGAGGCGCCCACCACCTACGTGCTGGACACCGACATCGACGTGCCCACCGCCTCCCGCTCCCGCTTCGGGGTGCTGCTGGTGGCCCAGCCCATCACCGAGGCGGGCTTCGACGTGCCCGATATCGCCTACACCCGCACGCCGCTGGCGGTGGAGTACTACACCCGGAGTGAATGGGCCGACACCCCCGGGCGGATGGTCTGGCCGCTGCTGGTGCGGGCGCTGGAGCGCAGCAACGCCTTCCAGGCGGTGGTGACCTCCTCCAGCACGGCGGTGGCGGATCTTCGCCTGGAGCTGGATATTATCCGTCTCCAGCAGGAGTTCTTCACCACCCCAAGTCAGGTGCGCTTCACCGCCCGGGTGAAGCTATTCGACCTGCGCAGTGGCCATGTGCTGGGCACCCAGGTGCTGGAGGTGGTGGAGCCCGCCGCCAGCGAGGATGCTTACGGCGGCGTGCGGTCCGCCAACCGGGCCACCACCCGGTTGCTGGAGCAGGTGGTGGAGGTGGTGTTGCGCTATGCCGCGGAAGCCTGAGCCGGCGCCGCCGCCGGATCCTGCGGAGATCCATCGGGTCACCGAGATCTTCCGGCGCCTGCAGGCCGCCAATCCGGCCCCCGATACCGAGCTACGCTACGACTCGCCGTTTCAACTGCTGGTGGCGGTGATCCTCTCCGCCCAGGCCACCGACAAGGGGGTGAATCTCGCCACCGCCAGACTGTTTCCGGCGGCGCCCACCCCGGCGGCCATCCTGGCGCTGGGCGAGGAGGGCCTGAAATCCTTTGTGCGCACCATCGGTCTCTACAACGCCAAGGTGAAGAACATCCTGGCCACCTGCGAGATCCTGCTGGCACGCCACGGGGGCGAGGTGCCCCGGGACCGGACGGCGCTGGAGGCGCTGCCCGGGGTGGGCCGCAAGACCGCCAATGTCATCCTCAACACCGCCTTCGGGGAACCCACCATCGCCGTGGACACCCATATCTTCCGGGTGGCCAACCGCACCGAGATCGCCCCGGGCAAGACCGTGCGGGCGGTGGAGGACGGGCTGCTGGCGGTGGTGCCGGAGGCGTTTCGTCAGGGCGCCCACCACTGGTTGATCCTCCACGGCCGCTACGTCTGCGTGGCCCGCAAGCCCCGTTGCGGGGACTGCCCTATCCGCGACCTCTGTCCCTATCCAGACCGGAGTCAGACCGATGCTGTACGGTGACAACCGAGATCAGATTCGCCTGCGTTTCCTGGATGCCTGGCGCAAGGAGCGCGAGCGCCTGCCGCTGGAGCCGTTGGAGCAGTTGATCGTCCAGATCGTCCACCAACATCCCGAGTACCAGCGGGCGCTGGCCGACCGGGAGCGGGCGCTGGCCGATGAGTATACCCCCGAGCGGGGCGAGACCAACCCTTTCCTGCACATGGGTATGCACATCGCCATCCAGGAGCAACTGGCGGTGGACCGCCCCGCCGGCATCAAGGCCCTGTACCGGCGTCTGTGCCGGCGCTTCGACGATCCCCACGCGGTGGAGCACCGGATGATGGAGGTGTTGGGGGAGATTCTCTGGGAGGCCCAGCGTAGCGGCACACCCCCCGACGAGAGCCGTTATCTCGGACAACTGCGCCGACTGCTGAAGACAGACTCATGAACTCGCCCGACCCGCCGGAGCTGGAGGATCTACTGGCGCGCTGTGCGCTGGGTGACCGCCGCGCCTTCGAAAATCTCTATCGTCGCGCCAGCCCGCAACTATTTGGGCTTGCCCTGCGTATAGTCCGTCAACAGGAACTGGCCAGCGAGGTGCTTCAGGAGGCTTTCGTCAAGATCTGGCAGCGGGCCGGGGATTTTCGCGCTGATAAAGCCCGCGCCAGCACCTGGATGGGTACCATCGTCCGCAACCAGGCCATCGACCAGGTGCGCCGACGCAGTGCCAATCCGGTGAGCGCCGAGCCGGTGGAAGACTACCACTGGCTGGCGGACGAGGCGGACGGCCCCCAGGAGACCGTGGCCCAGGCCCAGCGCGACCAGGCCCTGCACCGTTGTCTGGATGAACTGGAGGGTGAACAGCAAACCGCCATGCGTATCGCCTATTTCGAGGGTCTGACCCACGAGGAACTGGCCGTACGCATGGACCGGCCGCTGGGCACCGTCAAGTCCTGGCTGCGCCGGGGCCTGCAGCGCCTCAAGAACTGCCTGGAACGAACATGAGATGAGATACGACAATCCCGAACTGACCGACCGGCTGGCGAGCGAGTACGTGCTGGGCACCCTCCACGGGGCGGCCCGGCGGCGTTTCGAGGGTCTTCTACAGGCCCACCCCAGGTTGCGCACCCAGGTGCGGGACTGGGAGTCGCGGCTGAATCGCTGGGTGGACGACGTACCACCGGTGGCGCCGCCCCCGGCTGTTTGGAACGAGCTGGAGGCGCGGCTGTTTGCCGATCAACAGCCCGCCACCCGATCCATGCCCTGGTATGAACGGTTGGGGTTGTGGCGGGGCCTGAGTCTGGCCAGCAGCGCACTGGCACTGGTACTGGCGGTGCTGCTGGTGATGGACCCCGGTTATCCGCCGGGTCCCGGTTATGTGGCCATGGTGAGCAACCGGGCCCAGGAGGATGTCTGGGTGGTGAGCGCCTCGCCGGATCTGGAGCACTTCGTCGCCAAGAACCTCCACACCATCCACCTGCCCGCCGGCAAGCGCTGTTATCTCTGGCTGAAGGCCGACGACGGGGAGAACTACATCCCGGTGGGAGCGTTGCCGGAAAATCGCGGCGAGATCGAGACTTTGGAGTATCCGCCCGGCATGTCGCCGCGACGGATGCAGGAATTCATGGTGTCGGTGGAGGATCTGTCCCGGGGGATGCCGGAGCGGCCCGGGACGCCGGAGGATTTCAGCGTGGCGTTGATGCCGTTGACCGCCATCTGAGGTTTTGCACCGCCCCTTGCGCCGGGGCGGGTTGACAGGCTGGTTCTCAATAAAACTGCTGGGGAGGCGGTGCGTCCACCACCCGATGGCTCTCCTCCTCGCTGTTGGTGTCGGATACCCCCTCCTGTACCACCACCGAACGGTAGGCGTGCCAGGTGGCGTGGCCGATGATGGGCAGGGTCACCGCCAGTCCCAGAAAAAAGGTCACCATGCCGATGCCGGTGAACACCACGATCAGCCCCGCCCAGAGGATCATCGGACCGAGGTTGACGGCGACCGCCTTGACGCTGGTGAGCACCGCCGTGACGAAGTCGCAGTTACGGTCCAGCATCATGGGGATGGACACCACGCTGACGGTGAACACCGCCGCCGCCAGCACCGCGCCCACCACCACGAACACCAACAGGAACACCAGTCCGCTGTCGGTGAAGAACAGCGCCTCCGCGGTGTTGTTCACCGACAGCACGTTGGTGCCCACCACCAGAGCGAACAGCACTGCCGACAGCCGTGCCCAGACCACCATGATCAGGCCCAGCAACAACCCGAACAGCAGGATCGGCATGAGGTTACCCTTCCAGGCGGTGAGGGCGTGGAGCAGGCTCGGCGGCTCGCCCTTTTCCAGGCGGATGGAGAGATCGTAGATCCCCATCACCAGGAACGGACCCAGCAGCAGGAAGCCGGTGGCCAGCGCCAACGACAGATGAAATTTCTCCCCGATCATGGCCACCAGCAGGAAGCCCATCACGGTGAACATGGCGCCGTAGACCAGGCTCTGCACCGGGGTGCGGTAGGTGTCGTGCCAGCCGGCGCTCAGCCATTGCCAGGGCTGATCCATGGAGATGATGTTCACCCGGGGGGTCAGCAGGGTCCCCTCGATGACCGGTACGGATTTTTTCATGGGCATGGTCCTTTGGTAGTGTGGTGGCGATAGCAGCCGACAGGGCGCGGTGTTGTGGTGAGCGGGTCAGGTCCACGCCGGCTGCGCGGCGGTCTGGAACAACCCGATCCGATGGCCGTCCGGGTCCAGTAGCTGGGCGTAGCGGCCATAATTCGCAAGCTCGACGGGGCCGGTGGCCAGATGCCCACCGAGGTGCAATCCTCGCTGGATGTAGTGGTCCAGATCGGTGACCTGGATATGCACCAGGGTACTGGTGGCGGGGCTCACCTCGGCCACCTCCATCAGCCCCACGCAGACTCCGCTGGCCGGGGTGTAGAGCCGGTAGTGGGTGCTGTAAACCTGGAATTCCCAGCCGAACAGGCCGCCGAGAAACGCGCAACTGCGCGCCAGATCGGTCACCAGCCACTCCACATGGGAGACTCGTGGCGGCGCCTCCGGGGGCAGCATATCGGGGGGGGTATTCATGGGCGTCATGATAGTTCAAAATCCCACTGCCGGAAAACGGTTAACCGAGGTTAATCGCGGCGTCTGAAAGTGGGGCGGTCGCGCTGGTCGATCAGGCCGTGACGCAGCAGCCAGTCCCGGGCGTCGGCGGCATCCTCATGAAACCAGGCCTGGCTGGAGCCCAGCCGGAAGCTATAACCCCAGCGATCCATGTCGGCGAGCAGGCGCTCGCGGCCCACCCCGGGTAGGTGGTCGGCCAGCAGAATTTCCAGATAACACACCGCCGCCTCCTCCAGATCGTCGCCACCGGCATCGGTGTCCAGTCCCGCCCGACGTGGGTCGTCCATGCAGATGAAGTGGCAGCCCTCGTGGAGAGCGGAATGCACCGGGGTGTCGGCACGGATATAGAGCCGATCCTCTTGCAGGCCCGCCTCCCGGTCGCCCCAGAAACTCCCCGGGATGGTCGTTCCCGGCGGTAGCCGGATCACCCGCAGGCCATAGCGCGATAGCAGCGTCTCCAGGCTATTGGCGGGCAGATCGGCGCAGTTCAGCACGGTCTCACCGGTGGTCTGATTCATCCGATCCATGGCGATGTGGGTCCTCCCGGTGGTTTTCATGGGGTCGACACGGAATTTTGGCTAAAATGGCGGTCTTCTCCCACAGGTCTTCTCCTTAATCAGTCTGGTTTTCAGAGGCACCATGTCCACAGTGCAAGCTCCTGTCAAACGCCGGGTTTCCGTACCGGTCCGGGTGGGTTCCGTGGTGGTGGGGGGTAATGCCCCCATCGTCGTGCAGTCCATGACCAATACCGATACCGCCGATGTGGCGGCCACCGTCTCGCAGGTGGCGGCGCTGGCCCGGGCCGGTTCCGAGGTGGTGCGGATCACCGTCAACAACGAGGCCGCCGCCGCCGCCGTCCCGGAGATCCGGGATCGGCTGCTGGGCATGAATGTCCCGGTGCCGCTGGTGGGGGATTTCCACTTCAACGGCCATAAGCTTCTCGCCAATTATCCGGCCTGCGCCGAGGCGCTGGACAAGTTTCGCATCAACCCCGGCAACGTGGGTCGGGGCAAGAAAAAAGACGAACAGTTCGCTTCCATCATCGAGATGGCCTGCCGTTACGAGAAACCCGTGCGCATCGGCGTCAACTGGGGCAGCCTGGACCAGGCGCTGGTGGTGCGGATGATGGACGACAACGCCCGCCTGCCGAAGCCTCGCGAGGCCGCCGAGGTGACCCGCGAGGCCATGGTGGTGTCGGCCCTGGAATCGGCCCGGCGGGCCGAGCAACTGGGCCTGCCCCATGACCGCATCGTGATCTCGGTGAAGGTCTCGGCGGTGCAGGACAATATCGCCGTGTACCGCCTGCTGGCCGGCCAGTGCGACTATCCGCTGCACCTCGGGCTCACCGAGGCGGGCATGGGCACCAAGGGCGTGGTGGCTTCCACGGCAGCGCTGGCGGTGCTGCTGCAGGAGGGCATCGGCGACACCATCCGCATCTCGTTGACGCCCGAGCCCGGCGGGGACCGCACCGAGGAGGTGCGGGTGGCCCAGGAGATCCTGCAATCCATGGGGCTTCGCTCGTTCACCCCCATGGTGGTGGCCTGCCCGGGCTGCGGGCGCACCACCAGCGATTATTTCCAGCGGCTGGCCCGGGAGATCCAGAGCTTTCTGCGCCTGCAGATGCCGGTGTGGCGGGAGCACCATCCCGGGGTGGAAGAGATGGTGGTGGCGGTGATGGGCTGCGTGGTGAACGGCCCCGGCGAGAGCCGCCGGGCCAATATCGGTATCAGTCTGCCCGGCACCGGCGAGATCCCGGTGGCGCCGGTGTACGTGGACGGCGAGAAGACCGTGACCCTGAAGGGGGATAGAATCGCCGAGGAATTCCAGCAACTGGTGACCGACTACGTGGAGCAACACTATACGACGAGTCGCGAGCCCTCGTAGCCGGGTTCAGGCACCGTTCCGGATATTCCGGAACGGGTCGGGGTCGTTGGCGAAGATCCGCTCCATCAGGACAGTCTCCCGATTCTCCAGCGCTTGCAGAAAATCCCTGGGATCGCCCATGGTGGCGAAGGCATCGATGCCCCGCTCCAGAAAATGATGCAGGGCGCTCAGGCCCACCATTTCCGAGGGCCGGTGGGCCAGATGCATGGCGGTTCTGAGCCAGCGCTGTTCGCAGTAGCGCCCCAGATCCTCGCAGACCTCCACCACCAGAGCGATCTGGTGTTCGCGTTTGGGGCGCTCATCCATGCGCCGGTAGCCCTCGGTGTAGTTCTCCGGGGTGACGGACTCCACCTGCATGGTCTCGAACAACTCCCGCGCCAGCCGTTCGTCCAGTTCCTGGGAGACCACGTTCAACTCGATGGCGCGGGCCGCCACGTGGAGGATCTCGGCGGGCATCACCCGGGACATGATGGGTGCGATCTTCAGGAGATCCAGATCCCGCTGGCTGAAATCCTGGCTGCCGTAGAGATCGGTCTGGAAGAACGCCAGCACCGGGCGATGGCGGGGATCGTCGAGAAAATCCCGGTACGTGTCGCGCAAGCGCTGCACCTGCCAGGCCGACAGGGCCGTGAGGCCCGGCACCGGCGCGGCGTCGGCGTGGCGCTCCACCAGTGCCTTGCTGCGCTCCAGTTGCGTGGTAAGATCCGCCACCACCGCCTGTTTACGTTGTCGATTGGCGCCGAACATCTAGGCTTTCCGAAAAAGCTCGATCATGGTTAAGCCTCTCCCGTCAGGCATCGTCGCGGATGATCGTTTCCTGTACCGTTCGACTCGCGCCATCGGATAAACATTCACCCGTTTTCCTCCAGGGGTAATAGATCATGAAATTTTCCGTGCTGTGGTTATTGTTACTGCTCCCTCTGACCCAGGCCAGTGCCCAGTCGGCGAACAGCGAAGACCCCCAAGGACCGCTGGAGAGTGCCCCGTCCGGGGTGGTGGGTAGCCTGATTCCGAATCCCCCGGAACTGGATCCGGAACTGAATTACTGCCTGAACGTGAGTTATCAGGTGGAACTTCGTCAGCATCTGAATACTCATCCCGACGACCACGAGGCCGTGGTCCGTTTCGCCCTGCTGCAGGGGTTGTGCGAGCTGGTATTCGACGGTCTGATCGATGAGAACACGGCCATGAAGCTCTGGAGCCGGGAAAGTATGGACTAACCGTCGACGGTGGTCCGGAAGTCTGCCCGATAGCGCTGCCCGGGGGTGCTGACCGAGACTTGCAGGCGCCAGTCGTTGCGTCCGCTGGTGCAGATGGGCAACACCGCCTCGCCCCGCCAGTGATCCGGCCCGGGTTGCAGGGTTATCCGGTTCCCGGCCATGGTCATGTCCACCATGTCCAGTTGTACTTCCACCGCCGTCGTGGATTCGGGCAGGTCGCTGGACACATCCAGGATAAAGCTTTGCAGGGGGCGTGGCGGGTGGGGGAGACGCAGCATGATGCGCCGGCCCGGTTCACCCACCCCGCAGAGCCGTTCCGCCGGATCACAGGCCAGCGACTCGCCCAGCCAGATGACGGGCGTATCCTCCACGGCGCCAGCCCGGCCACCGTGGCCACCCAGCCAGAGACCGGCGAGAAGTGGGACACCACCCAGCAATATCGCCAGCGACAGGGAGCGCAGGATGCCGGGTGGAAAAGCCGTGCTACTGGGGAACGACACCGATCACCAGGATCTCGTTATTCTCCAACCGGTACAGGATGCCGTAGGGAAAACGCCGGACCAGGCGACGGCTGATGGGCTGGGGGCTGGAGTTCAACGCCTCACTGCTGCGTCGCGCCACCCCCTCGATCATGGCGGCGCGTACCTCGGAGAGAAAATCGTCGCCCAGACCCCGGGCCTGGGATTCATACAACCGGGCTGCGTCTCGCAGCTCCTCCACAGCGGGACTCAGGAAGATAACTTTCATGATAATTGTGCCGCTACGTCTTTAAATGCCTGTTCGGCGGGAATGACCTCCAGTTTCCCATCGAGGTACTCCTGGTAACGTTTTTCGGCAAGGGCGAGGGCGGTATTTTCCGACTCCGCGCTAGCAGCCTGGTCGAGACTGGCGAGTAACATCTCCGCCAACCGTCGCCTCTGGGGCGAGGCCAGTTTCAAGGCCTCGATTTGCAATTCCTCGAAATTCAGTGGCATGTCGATCACCTTCCCTCAGTGGATGGCTATCACAAACGTAGGTCTCAAGCAGGCGAGTTGCAAGAGCATTGTCGCGGAATCGTTACGGTCAACCAACGGAATACGACAATTCTTTGCAAACCTCAAGCCAGTTCTTCGCTCACGTATCGGCAAGTGCCGGGTGCTTCAACAAATAGTCCAGCCACAGGCTGCTGAGCCGGTCCGTCAGGCGGTTCTGGGCCTGGCGCGCCGCCAGATTGTCCAGGTCGATCCAGGCCAGTGGCTGGTCCTGCCCGGCGCAGGAGAACACCGCCCGGGTGCGCTCGCCGGTGCGTGGGTCCAGCTGCCATTGCAGGCACTGGGCGCAGACGCCCTTCAGCATGCACTGCATGGGGCTACCCACGGTGCCCACCGCCTCCACGCCGCTCTGGAAACACTCGCCGAGTTCTCCCTGCAAGGCGCCCTGGAAGCCCTTCAGAAGGCCGGTGGAGCCCATCACCATGATCCGCGTGACGCGCTCCAGAGGAATGGGCTCGGCGTCGCCGGCGGTGTCGATCTCGCCCCGCCGGTAGCGCCGCAGGAGCGCCACCACGTCGCTCTCCACCACGCTGGCGTCCTGGGGCCGGCGCGGGGTGATGGCCGGCGCCCGGCCCGTGGCCCAGATGATCTGATCGGCGGCCGCTTCCAGTTCCGCCTGGTTGTCCACCTCTCTGGCCGAGCCGAAGGCGGCCAGATACAGCACCCGGTTGCCCGCCGCCCGCAGCGCCGGGCCGATATCCAGCATCACCGCCGCGCCCCAGCGCCCGGCCACCACCAGCACCGTGCCGTTTTCCGGGATATCGGTGGGGGCGCCGGTGGGGCCCATCAGCACCAGCGGATCGCCCGCTTGCAGGCGGTTCACCAGCCGCGGCCCGGCGCCCCATTGCAGCACCAGCAGGCGGATACAGTCGTCCTTCACTCCCGCGCCGCTCACCGTGAGCAGCGGCACCTGCAAGCGGGTGCCCGCCACCAGCGGGCTCAGGGACTCGTAGGTCTGGAGCCGGAAGAACTGCCCCGGGCGGAACTTGCGGGCGGCCATGGGGGCGCGCACCCAGAGTTCGGTGATGGCCGGGTTGTCCCGGCGCACACTCTCCACCCGGGCGCTGAACAGGTCACGCATGCGGGCCTGGAAATCGGCCGGGGATTCTTCCTCTGACGCTGGCAGATGCGCCAGCGCCGCCAGCACCTCGGGGTAGCTGCGTTTGGCCGAGGCGATGGCCTTCACCACGCTGCCGTTGAAGGCCGGGTGGGTGTCGCCGATGAAGCTCACCATGCGCCGCCGCCGGTCCCGGTGCGAGGTAAAGGGGCCGAAATCGGGACTCTTGCAGTGCTCTGCCACCCGTACCGGTTGCAGGCCCTCGGGGTAAGCCACGTGGGGCCGGAAATGGTCCTGTTCCAGTTCCAGGCTGCCCGGATACTCCCCGGCGTAGATCGTGTTGGGGAAGGTGCCGGCGGCCACCAGCACCGAGCGGGCCGGGAGCCTGTGCGCCTCGTCGCTGGCCAGCCAGCGGCCCTCGCTGAGGCCGAGTTGGCGGCAGACCAGGGCCTCCACGTGACCGAAACGGTCCAGTTTGGCCCGCAGTGGCTCCATGCCCTCCACGTAGTAGAGCCCCTCCTCCAGCGCCTTGCCGATCTCCTCGTGGTTTCGCACATAGGCCGGCGAGGCGTTCATGCCCTTGCGGTAGGCCAGGGTCACGCCGCCCCACTGGCGGATCAGGTCAATGAAATCCGGCGCCTCGCCGGCAGTGGCAGCCCGCTCGCGCTCGGCGCGCGCCTGCCGGCCATGGTCGAGGAACTCGGCGAGAATCAGCCGATCCTCCTCGGGCAACCCCGCCCGCACGGCCTCCTCGCCCAGGGTCTCCACCCGGTGCAGGATCTTCTCCACCTGCTTGAGATAATGGGCCTGCACCTCGGTGGCAGTGTCGATGCCGGTGAGTCCGCCCCCCACCACCACCGCGGGCAGGCGGATCTGGAGGTTGGCAAGGCTCGAATCCTTGCCGGCGCCGGTGAGTTGCAACGCCATCAGAAAATCGTTGGCCTGGCGCATCCCGCGGGCCAGGCTGTTGCCGATGTCGATGACCCGGGGATAGCCCGCGCCGGTGGCGATGCAGACGTGCTGGAAGCCGAGATCCCAGGCGTCTTCCAGGGTCACGGTGCCGCCGAAACGCACCCCGCCCAGGGCCAGGAAATTATGGCGCCGGGCGAGACTGAGATAGATGAGCTTCAGGAAGTTCTTGTCCCAGCGCACCGTGATGCCGTACTCGGCCACGCCGCCGAAGCCGTAGAGAATCCGTTCGTCCAGCGGCTCGCACAGGCTCGCCCAGTCCCGCACCGGCTCGCGCAGCAGGTGCTCCGGCAGGGGTTCGAGCTTCAGCCCGTCCACCGCCACCACCGTGCAGCCGGCCTGGGTCAGATGATGGGCCATGGTGAAGCCGGCGGGGCCGAGGCCGGCGATGAGCACCCGCCGGTGGTTGTCCGGCGCCATGAGATACTGCTCCCGGCGCAGGGGATTCCAGCGGGTGAGAAGGTCGTAGAGTTCCACTCCCCAGGGCAGCGCCAGCACATCGGTGAGCACCCGGGTCTCGATCTGCGGGATGTTCACCGGATCCTGCTTCTGGTAGATGCAGCCCTTCATGCAATCGTTGCAGATGCGATGCCCGGTGGCCGGCACCATGGGATTGTCCACCATGGCCATGGCCAGCGCCGCGAGGGTATGCCCGTCGCGCCTGAGCTGGTGCATCTCGGAGATCTTCTCCTCCAGTGGGCAGCCGGTGAGAATCACCGCCAGCGGGTCCTGCTTGAAACCCAGTTCCGGCTGCTGCTTCTTGCGGGGAAAGCCCCGGGCGCAGAAATCCCCCTCGTGGTCGTGGCAGTAGACGCAGTAATGCACCTCGGACTGCACCTCCCGGGCCGACATGCGGGTATCGGTCAGGCCGAAACCGTCGCGCTGGCGAAGGCTCCCGGGTCTGCCCTGCAAGCGGTCGAGGCGCTCGCTATCGCCCCGGGTCAGCGGCACCAGCCGGGTATGATCCACTTTCTGCGGCAACCGGAAACTCACCCAGCCGGCCACCGCCCGCTGGCCCTCGGGGTGGGTGAATGCCAGCCGGCACCAGCGCACCAGCCGCTCCACCGCGGTGGTGTCGTTCCCGTCCAGCGCCAGCGCGTAGCTCGCCACCGCCCGCTCTCGATCCCCGTCCACCTCGCCCAGTTGCCCATCCAGCCAGGCGTCCAGTTCGGCGAAGTTCTCCGCTACCGGCTCCCGGTAACGGCGGGCACGCTTCGCCACCCAGTCGTTCTTGAAGGCCATCACCGGGTCGTGGACGAGGGTGGCGGCGCGGCTGGCCGCCAGCGCCTCCCGGATCCCGAACAACTCGCCGAGGAAATCCTCCAGATGCGGGGCCACCGCCAGCAGCAGCTCACTGGTGGGCAGTGCCGCCAAGGGGTGGACGCGGTAGTCTTCCAACCGTGTCGCCAGCGCCGGATCCCGCGCCCTCAGGTGATCCAGGAACCGCCGATCCAGCCGCGCCAGTCCCTCCGGCCGGAACAGTTCCTGAAAGCCGAAGCCGCGCAGGGTCAGGGTGGCCGCGCTCATTGGTTCTCCTCGGGGGGTTGGGTGATGGCCCGCACGGGCCGGGATCGGATGATGAAAACGCTGGCGATTCGACCATTGGTCGCCCGTCCAGGTTTCCGCCTCCCATCCGGAGGATTATACTTGCCCATTATCAATCATGCCCGGGCGCCGCCTCCCCCGACGCACCGTATCTCTCCTCCAGCCACCCCGCAGAGAGTTCTCCCATGTCGAGCCTCAAGATATACCCCGAAGTGGACCAGAATGCCCGTTTGATCGACCTTCCGTCCCTGGGGATGGATGCCGATGACCTGTCCGCGGATTTTCGTCGTTATTTCTGTTACACCCTGGGCCAGAACCGCGCCGAGGTGCCGATCGTGTACCGTTACGCGGCGCTGGCGCTGGCGGTGCGCGACCGCCTGATGGAGCGCTGGAACGCCACCCGCGCCAGTTATTTCCGCAACGACAGCCGGCGGGCCTTTTATCTTTCCATGGAATATCTCATGGGCCGCACCCTCGGCAACGCCATGCTGAACCTCGGGGTGCGCGACGAGGCCCAGAAGATGCTGCTGGATCTGGGCATGGAGATGGAGGAACTGGTGGAGCACGAGGGTGACGCCGGTCTCGGCAACGGCGGTCTCGGACGGCTCGCCGCCTGTTTTCTCGACTCCTGCGCCACCCTGCAACTGCCGGTGATGGGCTACGGGCTTCGCTACGAGTACGGCATGTTCCGCCAGCGCATCGACAACGGCTATCAGGTGGAGGATCCGGACGCCTGGATGCGGGCCGGGCGCCCGTGGGAACTGAAGCGCGCCGAGTACGTGCAGCGGGTGCATTTCGGCGGGCGCAGCGAGTTCTACCGGGATCAGCACAACCGGGTGCGGGTGCGCTGGGTGGATTCCCACGACGTGCTGGCGGTGCCTTATGATGTACCGGTGCCGGGCTTCCAGAACGGCACGGTGAATACCTTGCGGCTATGGTCGGCCACCGCCACTGAGGAGTTCGATCTCGGCGAGTTCAACGCCGGCGACTATGCAGGCTCGGTGGCGGCGAAGAATATCGCCGAGAACATCACCATGGTGCTCTATCCCAACGACGCCAGCGAGAACGGCCGGGCGCTACGCCTGAAGCAGCAGTATTTTCTCGCCTCGGCGAGCCTCAAGGATGTGCTGCGCCAGTGGCTCATCCTGCACCCCGACTTCGAGCACTTCGCCGAAAAACACGTGTTCCAGTTGAACGACACCCACCCCACCATCGCCGTGGCGGAGTTGATGCGCCTGCTGGTGGACGAGTTCCACATGGGCTGGGACGAGGCCTGGAATATCACCAGCAAGACCATGGCCTACACCAACCACACCCTGCTGCCCGAGGCGCTGGAGCGCTGGCCGGTGCGGCTGTTCCGGGAGTTGCTGCCGCGGCTGCTGGAGGTCATCTACGAGATCAACGCCCGGTTTCTTCGCGAGGTGGCCCGGCGCTGGCCCGGCGACAACGACCGGCTGCGGCGCATGTCGCTCATCGAGGAGGGCCACGAGCCCATGGTGCGGATGGCCTACCTTGCCATCGTCGGCAGCTTCTCGGTGAACGGGGTGGCGGCGCTGCATTCGAATCTGCTGAAGCAGGGCCTGTTCCACGATTTCTACGAGCTGTGGCCGGACAAGTTCAACAACAAGACCAACGGCGTCACCCAGCGCCGCTGGCTGGCCTGGTGCAACCCGGAACTGGCGAGCCTGATCAACGAGACCATCGGCACGGACTGGGTGACCGATCTATCCGCCCTCAAGCAACTGGAGCCCCACGCCGAGAAGCCGGCGTTTCGCCAGCGCTGGCATGAGGTCAAGCAGGCCAATAAAGCGCGGCTGGCCTCGCTGGTGGCCGAGGTCTGCGGGGTGCGCTTCGACCCGGAGGCCATGTTCGATGTGCAGGTCAAGCGCATCCACGAGTACAAGCGCCAGCTTCTCAACCTCCTGCACGTGATCCACCTGTACAACCGCATCAAGCGCGGCGACACCGCCAACTGGACCAACCGCTGCGTGCTGTTCGGCGGCAAGGCCGCGCCCGGTTACTTCATGGCCAAGCAGATCATCAAGCTCATCAACAACGTGGCGGCGGTGATCAACAGTGATCCGGACGTGGGGGATCGCTTGAAGTTGGCGTTCCTGCCCAACTATCGGGTCTCCTCCATGGAAGTGATCTGCCCCGGCACCGATCTTTCCGAGCAGATCTCCACCGCCGGTAAGGAGGCCTCCGGCACCGGCAACATGAAGTTCATGATGAACGGCGCGGTGACCATCGGCACCCTGGACGGGGCCAATATCGAGATCCGCGACGAGGTGGGCGACGAGAATTTCTTTCTGTTCGGCCTCACCGAGACCGAGGTGCAGGCCGCCCGCGACCACTACGATCCCCAGGCGATCATCAATGCCGATCACGATCTCTCCGAGGTGATCCGGCTGCTGGAGAGCGGCTACTTCAACACCTTCGAGCCGGGGATCTTCGATCCCGTCGTCAATGCGGTGAAGGGCTCCTCCGATCCCTGGCTCACGGCGGCGGATTTCCGCAGCTACGTGGACGCCCAGACGCAGGCCGCCGAGGCTTACCTGGATCGGGACCGCTGGGTGCGGATGAGCATCATCAACGTGGCCAACAGCGGGCGCTTTTCCACCGACCGGACCATGCGCGAGTACAACGAGGAGATCTGGCGCTTGCAGCCGGTGGATCCGCAGGAGAAGTGAGCCTTCGGGCCTGACCCCATGGATCGGGTGGAACACCCGGTGACACCCGATCCAGCTTCAGGGGTTTGCCATGTCGCGAAGCCCTTTGTCGAACAGTTTACTCTTGCCGACCCCGTTCTTGCCGATCACCGCCGTCATGGGCGTCAGCGGGTCGCACTGCGTGTTCCACAACTTGCCGAGGGTGATATCCCTGAGACTTCGGAAATTCCTGATCCTGAAGCCCTCGATCTTAGCCATGGCAGTACTCCGGAGGTTGGCGGGAATCAGGACTCCGGATCCTGCTTGCCACCGATGGCATGGTGCGCCCCCTGCCAGGGCCAGCGCCCGGTGAGTTCCACGTCCAGGGTGAAACTGAGGAAGGTCCGGATCAGCACCACGATGGCCAGCACCCCCACCGTGGTGAAGGTCAGTTCCACCGCCACGGTATGGACGATATCCGCCGCCACCAGAAACTCCAGTCCCAGCAAAATACCGCGGCCCAGTCGTAGCCGGGTGTTCTGGAACACACTCTCGGCGTCCAGCCCCCTGATCCGTTGCACCATGCCAAAGATCAGCGCGAACAGCGTCATGCCAACGATCAACAGCACGCCCACCGCCTCGATGAGCGCCGCACTCCATTCCGCCAGGGGGGTGACCAGTTCAGACATGGGACCTCCGGGTTGTAATTGTCCTGATGCTATTGCCATCGCGCTAGCCGAGCAGCACCCGGTGAACATGCGCCATCACCCGCCGGTCGTGCAACATGCAGGGATGACACGGGGACCAGATCCGGTGATTCTCCGCCAGATTCCAGAGGCTGCTTTGGGGCGGCACGATCACCAGATCCAGCGGTGTCCAGTAGTTGTGCAGGGTGAGCCCGCGTAGTAGCCGACCACCGGCCTCCAGCCGGGCCAGGAAGGCACTGTCCGGGCGCAATTCCACCGCGCCCCGGCCCCACGCCACCCACGCCCACTGGCTACCCCGGTAGGGCGCGGAGATGGAGAAGAACGCCCGGGTGTGGGCGCGTCCGTCCAGATCCTGGAGATAGACCCGGCTTACCACCGCGCCCATGCTGAAGCCCAGCAGGTTGATGGGTGCGGTGGTGCCCAGTTCGGCGTCGATGAAGGCGCGCAGCTTCCCCGCCAGGTCGGCCATCCCGGTGCGCCCGCTGCTGGGGGTCAATGATGGCGCCAGACACCGGATGCCCCGTGGCTCCAGATAGCGGCGCATGGCGCGAAAGATCTTGCCGTTGTCGAACACGCCGTGGACCATCACCAGCGGCGGCGGGGCCGACATGGCTCAGTCGTCCGCCACCAGCCGCGCCAGCGCGGCGCGGATGGGAGCGGGAATGGGGGTGGGCTTGCGGCTCTCGCGCGCCACGAACACATGCACGAAATAGCCCGTAGCGGCGGGCTCGACGAGATCCGGGCGGAAGATGCCGATCTCGTAGCGCACGCTGGAGTTGCCGAGCTTGCCCACCCGCAGGCCCGCGTCCACCGGTTCGGGGAAGGTCAGCTCCCGGCGGAACTGGCACTGGCTCTCCACGCACAATCCGATGATGGAATCGTTGGCGATGTCCAGCCCGCCGGTATTGATAAGATACTCGTTGATCACCGTGTCGAAGTAGCTGTAGTAGACCACGTTGTTCACGTGGCCGTAGATATCGTTGTCCATCCAGCGAGTGTTGATCCGCAGAAAGTGCGGATAGCGCTCCCGGGTCTCCGGGGTCTCCTCGGCCATGGGTATCAGTTACCTCCCTTGATGCTGAGGCGGCGCAGGTTGTAGTCGCCGCCGTGGTTGACCAGCGCGAAGCCGTCGAAGGGCTCCCGGAAGCTCCGGTCCAGGGCCTCCAGCAGCACGTTGCCGTTGAGGCTCACGCTCATCTGGCCCTTATCGTCGCGGGTCCAGACGAGTTCATGGACGCCGCCGCTCTCCAGATCGAAGCGCCGCTGGGAGCGGGCGATCACGGCGTTGCCGGTGGGTGAGGCGAGACGCAGTTCGAAGCCGGTGGCATGGGCGGGATAGTAGATCAGCCGGTAGCCGGTGCCGGGGTTGTCCTGATAGGGGCCGAACTCCAGCCGGCCGCTGTTTTCCCGGGATACCAGCGCGAGTTCAATGGCAAAGGCGTTGTTGATGGATCGTTCCACATGGATGCCCGCCTGGCTCACCTCGCCATTCGGCTCCAACACCGAACGAAGCCCTCGCCCCGGCTCCACCCAGAAGCGCCCGCTGTCCACGACCCAGGTGGGATTGCGCTCGTAGTCGCCGTCGCGGAAGGCGTCCTCCAGCAGAATCCGCCGCCAGATCCACTCGGGCTCGCCGGCCTCCACCGGGGCATTGGCGCCCCGGGCGATGGCGGGGGTGTTGCCGGTCTCGCCCAGCAACCGGGCCAGCAGCGCCTCGGAGGGGTGACCGTCCACCGCCAGGAAATTGGTGAGCTGGTAATCCAGGATGGCCTCGGTGAGTACCTCGTCCACCTCGCCGGTGATGGGACCGATATCGTAGCCCCGCTGGCTGAGGGCCAGTTGAATGCGCGCCACGGTGGCCTGATCCGCCAGCGGTGGTGGTTCGGGCAGGGGTTGCTCGGGGCTCAGGCGGATGACCTGGGGAGGAATCTGCTCGCCGCTGTCGTCGGGCAGAAAGTCCCCGCTGGCGAAACGCCGGGCGGCCTGCTGGGCGGCGGCCACCTGTTCGGGCGTCATCCGCGCCGCCACCGCCTCGCGGGCGGCGCTGGCCTGGCGATGATCATTGGCGGCGGCCACGTTGAACCACAGGTGGGCCAGGATGAAATCCTGGATCACGCCGTTGCCCCGGGCGTAGAGCCGGCCCAGCATGTACTGGGCATCCGGGTCGCCGGCCTCGGCCAGCGGCTGGAAGGCGGCCAGCGCCGCCCCGTAATCCTGCGCCTCGAAGGCCGCCATGCCCGCCTCGAACTGGTTCACGGCCAGCGCGCTCAGGGCCAGGCCGCAGAGGAGCGGCAAAATTGCCAATCGCATGAAGGGATCCTCGGTCAAGCCGGAGGTTAATTCTAGGAACTGCGCCCCAGATTCTCCAGCAGCCGCAACGCCTGGCGGGGATAACGCCGGAACAGCTCCAGCAACTGGCGCCGCGGCACGCTCACCAGCACCTGTCCCACCTCCGTCCCGAGGGGTATCTCATCCGGCGGCCCGCTGAGCAGTCGAAACAACTCCCGGGTCAGCACTGAGCCCACCGGCGTGTCGTCGATCAGCACATCGGCCCGCGGACCCTCGGGATCCACGCTGGCCAGCAGTGGCGTGGTCGGCTCCGGCGCGGCCTCGTCGTCGCCCCCCGCCAGCGTGGTGATCAGTTCCAGTTGCAGGCTCAGGCAGCGCATCCACAGATCGAACAGCATGGGCTCGCGGCGCACCGCCTGCAACAGATCCTTCTCCAGGTACTCGTCCACCGTCACCGGCGAGTCGGCATACACATGCACGCTCTCGGGCAGGCAATTGAAGGCCACCAGATCCCCGGGCTCCAGAAAGAACAACAGCCGCTGATCCCGCTTGCAGCGCAGGAACCCGTCCCGCAGCCAGTATAGCCGGCTACGCTGCTCGCCGCTGGGGTACAGGTTCTGGTTGCCGGGCAGCACCCGGCCGGTGGTGAGGCTCGGCACGCTCGCCAGCAACTCCCGGAGGATCTTGCGCAGCAGGCGCGCCGAGGCATAGAAGCGTGCGGGTTGCTCGCGTAGGGTGAACACGCTCAGTCGTCTCCGAATCGGTCCAGGAAGCGCTCACGCTCGACGGGGTCGTTGATCCGCCCCGCCAGTCGCTGGGCCAGTTCCCGGCGGGCGCCGCCGCGCTGGATCTCGCGGTTCACCAGCACCCGGGCGATGGGGCCGAGGATCCTCGCCAGCATCTGTTCCATGGCCTGGCGGGTGGCATCGTCCAGCGGGCTCGGGGCGCCGGGCGCCGGTGGTGTGGCCGTGGAGGCGGGCATGGGTGTGGTCGCTGGCCCAGGGGCGGCCGCGCCGAGACGCGCGGCCACGCTGTCCAGGAAGCGCTGGCGGTCGTCGGGGTTCTCGATCAGGCCGGCCAGCCGCTGGCACAGCGCCTCCAGGTCATGGGCGCCCCGCGCGGCGCGGCGCACCAGGGTTGCGGCGATGGGACCCACTGCCCCGGCGTAACACTGCTCGAGAATCGCCAGACTCTCCGGGGAAAGACCGCCGGGGGCAGGCGCCGACGTGGCCTGCGGCAGCGGCTCGCCCTCCGGCAGTACCTCGTAGATCTCGTGTTCACGGCCGTGCTTGTCGGCCTGGATGCCCCGGTAGTGGAAGATGCTCCGATCGCGCCGGGTGAGATAGGCGGCGATGTCGTAGAACGAGCGCGACACCAGGATCTGGTTGGGCTTGGCGAAGCTCATCACCCGCTGGGCCACGTTGATGCCGTCGCCGAGGAGATTACGCTGCTGGTTGAGATCCCGCACGATCTTCACCGGGCCCAGGTTGATGCCGAGATAGATCTGGTATTCCAGCGGATCGGTGTCGGCGCGGGCCATGGCGCGAAGCGCGATGGCCACCTCCAGCGCATCCTCCGGATTGTCCAGAAAACACAGCGCCGCGCCGTCGCCGGTATCCAGCACAATGCGGTCCTGCTCGCTGCTGGCGGCCAGCAGCCGGCTGATGGCGCCGTTGAAGTTGGCCTTCCAGGCCAGTTGCTGGCCCACCGGCTGACGGGAGTAGCCGACGATGTCCAGGAACAACACCGTGGCGATGATGGTTTTCTCCACCGGCTGGGCCATGACCGCGATCGTCCTATTCCTCCAGGATATTGATGGCCTGCTCCAGGCTTCGCTTCATGCGGTTGAAGGAACGCGCCAGGGTGCCGATCTCGTCGTTGCTCCGTGCGTCCAGTTCCGGCAGATCCATCTCGCCGCTGCTCATCTGATCGGCCAGCGCCGACATGCGCTGGATGGGGTGGATGACGATCCTCGATAGTAACAGGTTCACGGCGATGAATACCGCCACGAACACCACCAGCAGCAAGCCCATGAAGGTGAAAAAGGCCTGGCGGGCATCGCGCTGGGCCAGCGCCATGGGGATGGAGACGATCTGCGCCCCCACCACCTCGTCCAGTTGCCAGTTGAAGCCGTTGTTGTCGCCGTACAGGGCCAGCATGGCGGCGGGCGCCCGCTCCGGGGTGCTGTGGCAGTCCAGGCAGGCCGGGTCGGTGACCCGGATGGGGCGGGCCAGGAACAGCGAACTCTCGCCGGTGGGTAGATTCCGCGTCCCCACCAGCTCGCTCTGGTCGGCGTGGTTGGCGAACTCCTCGATGATATCCGCCTCCCAGTCGGTGGCCCGATCCCGGGGGTTGGTGGGGTTCAGGGTGGCTTCCTTGTAGGTGTATTCCGGATAGGTCTGGCGAAGATTGTTGAAGGTCTCGGTGGCGGCATAGGCCGGCACCGTCTGGGGCAGGAAGGTCTCCGCCATGCGGTACTCCAGATGCGGGCGGATCTGGGCCACGGTGTAGCCGCGGATGGCCGAGGCCGCGCCCATCATCACCCCGGCCTTTTGCAGCACCGACTCCCGGGCCTGATGCTGGAGCATGGCGTAGGAGGCCAGCGCCGAGACCACGAAACCCACCAGGAACACGCCCAGCAGCACCAGATTGAACTTGCCCCGTAGGCTCATGAGACCTTGACTCCCCGACAACAGACGACAACGGACGGTGACAGAAAATAACACTGGCAGGGTTCGCAGCAAGGGTCGTGCCCGACCACTCGACGGGGCTCGCCCACCGCCGCTGAACGCCCGCAACCCGGGAGTCCCCGGGAATTTCCACAGTCTACAATGAGCGGACGCGTGTTCATCACAATCACCCGGCGTCGTACCCGGATTGCGCAGCCGCTGGCCGGAACCGGGCAGCTTGTGCCGGTCCGCGACGCCGCCTACCCGACGGAGGAGCGATCATGCAACTCACCGCCAACGGTATCGAGCACCACGTTGAACTCACCGGGCCGGAGGGCGCCCCGGTGGTGATGCTATCCCATTCCCTGGCCTCCAGCATGGTGATGTGGGCACCGCAGTTGCCGGTGCTGGAGCCCCACTTCCGGGTGCTGCGCTACGACGTGCGCGGCCATGGCGGCAGCGCCGTGCCGCCCGCGCCCTACAGCCTGGACGAGATGGTCAACGATGTGGTGGGGATTCTGGATGCCCTGGAGATCGACCGGGCGCATTTCGTGGGCCTGTCCATGGGCGGCATGATCGGCCAGGGCTTCGGGATCCAGCACCCCTCGCGGCTCATCGGCCTGTGCCTGTGCGACACCATGGCGCGGGTACCGCCCGAGGCCCAGTCCACCTGGCAGGAGCGCATCGACAAGGCCCGCGAGGGGGGTATGGCGGCGCTGGCCGGGGCCACCCTGGAGCGCTGGTTCACCGCACCGTTTCGCAGCGGCCAGCCGGAGCAGCTGGAGACCATCCGCCGGAGCATTCTGGAGACCCCGGTGGAGGGTTTCGTGGGAGCCGCCGAGGCCATCCGCAGGCTGGATTACCTGGAGCAGCTGTCGGTGCTCCAGCGACCCACCCTGGTGATGGTGGGGGCCGACGACAGCGGCACCCCGGTGAGTGCCGCCGAGGCCATCCAGCAGCGTATCCCGGGGGCGCAACTGCGGGTGCTGCCCAACGCCGCCCATCTTGCCAATATCGAGCAGTCCCACGCCTTCAACGTCACCCTGCTGGGCTTTCTGCGCGGGCTCACCTGAAACAGTTGAAACAGTTCCCCGCCCGCGCTGACATCGGCGGGAAACACACCCCTGGCAGGCTGCGGGACTCAAGTTCCGTCGGCCCCAGGGGGAAGCACCATGCACATCGGATCCGGATCGCCTCGCGGTTGTGGCCTGCTGCTGGCATTGGCCCTACTGATGCCGTCCGCCCTGGCAGCGGGTTGTCAATGGCAGGTGGGTTGGACCCTGTATCCGGTCTACACCTATCCGGGTCCGGACGACTCGGTACGGGGCGCCGATGTAGAGATCCTGGCGGCGGTGGCCGGGCGGGTGGGCTGCCGCTTGCGCTTCCGGCAACTGCCCTGGAAGCGGATCCTGCTGGAGATCGAGCAGGGTCGTCTGGATGTCACCTCCAGCGCCAGTCGTACGCCCGAGCGTATCCGCTTCGCAAGTTTTTCCCGCCCCTACCGGCAGGCCGCCACCGCCGTCTACGTGCGCGCTGGCGAGGAGAATCGCCACCGCCTGAAGGATCTGGCCAGCCTCCCGGCGACGGACTTTCGCCTGGGCGTGGTGGCCGGTTACTACTACGGCCCGCGTTTCCAGGCGTTACTGGAAGATCCCGCTTTCCGTGCCCGGGTGGAGGAGGCGCCGGATTACCAGACCAATATCCTGAAGCTCCTGCACGGGCGGATCGACGGTTTTTTGGTGGACGACGCCGGGGTGCTGGTGGCCAAGGCCCGGGAGATGGGCGTGGCCGACAAACTGGCCCGTCATCCCCTGTCGCTACCGGGCGAGGCGCTGCACTTGATGTTCAGCGAGGATCGAGTGGATCCCGCCACTTTGGCGGCGGTGGACGCGGCCATCCTGGCACTGGACCGGGAGGGCGCCCTGGCGGCCATCCTGGACCGTCATCTGCGTCTGGATACCGGCTCCTGCGCCATTGCGGGAGGCATGCCAGCTTGTTGAGGCCGTTCCCGCGCCTGTCCCGCTGGCTGGGCGATCTATCCCTCCGACACGCCGTGGCGCTGGCGCTGCTGATTGGCATGGCGGTGCCGCTGGCGCTGACGGTGAGCTGGCATCTGCGCGAGCGCCAGGCCACCCTGTACGCCCAGTTGCAGGCCGATCACCAGCGCCTCACCGAGGTGCTGGCCATTGCCATGCAGACGCCCATCTGGGAGGTGCGCCCGGATATCGGGGCGCCGCTGCTGGAGGCGTTGCTGGCGGATGGACGGATCAGCCGGGTGGAGGTGCGCGCGCCCATGCTGCCGGAATTTCTCGCGCAGGTGTTGCCGGAGCGCCAGCGGGGCGAGTTGCTGGTACGGGAGGCGTCGGTACTGCGTGACGACGAGGTGATCGGCACGGTGCTGCTGGAGATGAGCACCGCGAGCCTCGCCGAGGCCCTGCGCCGGGAGTGGCTGGAGGTGCTGACCAGCGCCACCTTGCAGCTGGCGCTGGGTCTGTTGATCGTGTTCCCGCTGCTGCGCTTCAAGGTGCTGGAGCCGGTGAGTCGGCTGGTGGCCCAGACCCGCCATCTGGCCGCGGGCGCCCTGCAACAACCCCTGGATTGCCGGCGCCACGATGAGCTGGGGGCGCTGGGCCAGGCCTTCGAGGAGACCCGCCAGTCCCTGGCCCGGCTGTTCCAGCGGCTGGAGGCGCGCAACCGGGAACTGCAAGCCCGGGAGAGCCAGCTCGGTTCCCAGGCTGCGGTGTTGCAGGCCACCCTGGACAGCATGAGCGACGGCATCAGCGTGGTGGACCGTGAGTTGCGGCTGCGGCTGTGGAACGACCGCTTCGCCAGCATCACCGGCATTCCCGCCCACCAACTGGAGGACGGCAGGCCGCTGGATGCGGTGCTGGGGGCGTTCCTCACCTCGCGGGGCTACGATGCGCCCGTGCTCCACGCCATCATCGACGAGTTGCGGGCGAGCTTCCGGCCCGGCGCCCCCAGCGTCACCCGCTATCTCACCCGCGAGGGTCGGGAGGTGGAGATCCGCCGCCAGCCCATGCCGGACGGCGGCTTCGTCAGCACCTACACCGACGTCACCGAGGAACTGGCGGCCCGGCGGCGTCTGAACGACGCCCTGCGCTTGCTGGCCATGGTGATGGACGCGGTGCCCGCCTCGATCCACGTGAAGGACCGGCAGTTGCGCTACCGGATGGTTAATCAGCGTTTTCTGGAGCAGTGGGAACTTTCCCGGGAGCGGGTGCTGGGCCACACCGCCCGGGAGTTGTTCGACGCGGGGGAGGATACCGAGACCCACGACCGGCAGGTGCTGGAGAGCCGGACGCGGCTGCCCTTCTACGACACCGACCAGGCCAATCACCGCTTCTGGACCACCAAGATCCCGCTGCTGGACGCCAACGGCGAGGTGGATTACATCCTCACCGTGGACATCGACGTGAGCGAGCGGCTGCGCGCCGAGCGGGAACGGGTCCGCTGGCTGCAACTGTTCCGCGACGCGGTGGAGAGCATTCCCAATGGCTTTGCGATATTCGACGCCGAGCAGCGGCTGCTGGTGTGCAACAGCGCCTACGCCGAGTTGCACGGCGCATCCCCGGCGGATCTGGCCAACGTCACCGCCGGGGAGTTGCTGGCGCGGTCGCTGCCGCGGTTTCGCCGCCTGAACCGCGCCTGCGGCCCGGTGGCGGGGGACCGACAGGCGATCCTGGCGGCGTTCTGGGAGATTGGCGAGCCGCTGGAGGTGGAACTGGACGACGGTCGCTGGATGCTCATGAGCCGCCACCCCACCGCCGAGGGCGGTATCGCCTTCGTGCGTACCGATATCACCGACCTCAAGCGCATGCAGCAGGCGCTTGGCGAGAGCGAGGAGCGCTTCCGCGGCATCGCCGAGGGGCACCCGGTGCCGGTGGTGATCGCCCGCACCGAGGATGGCCGTATTCTCTACGCCAGCCCCGCCACCAGGATCCTGCTGGGTCGGCCCCTGTCGGCCATCGTCGGCAGTTGCGTGGCCGACCATCTGGTGGCCGACGACGCCCCCGCCATCTGCGCCAGCTACCGGAACCAGCAGCGTCTGGACAACCACGAGGTGGCGCTTCGCCGGGGCGATGGCAGCGAACTGCCGGTGGCCCTGACCCTGCGGCGGATCGTCTACGAAGGTGAGCAGGCCATGGTGATCGGCATCGTCGATCTCAGTGAGCGCAAGGCCGCCGAGCAGCAGATCAGCGAGCAGCGCGAGGCCCTGCACCAGAGCGAGAAGCTGAACGCCCTGGGCACCCTGCTGGCTGGCGTTGCCCATGAGTTGAACAATCCCCTGTCGGTGGTGGTGGGTCAGGCGCTGATGCTCCAGGAGTGGGTGGACGATCCCACCATCCGCCAGCGCGCCGAGCGCATCGGCAACGCCGCCGACCGCTGCTCACGGATCGTCAAGACGTTTCTGGCCATGGCCCGCCAGAGCACCCCCAACCGCGCGGCGGTGAACCTGAACGAGGTGGTGGCCGGTGCCCTGGAACTCACCAGCTACGCCCTCAGGAGCGCCGATATCCAGGTACGCCTGCAACTGGACCCGCAACTGCCGCCGGTGTGGGGCAACGCCGACCAACTGGTGCAGGTGCTGGTGAACCTGATCGTCAACGCCGAGCAGGCCATGGCACGCCAGCCCCTGCCCCGGCGCCTGAGTATCACCACCGCCGCCGCCACCGAGCAGGGCGTGCGGCTGGTGGTGGCCGACAACGGCCCCGGCATCGATCCGCGCCTGCGGCTGCGGATCTTCGAGCCCTTCTTCACCACCAAGGCGGTGGGCATGGGCACCGGGGTGGGGCTGGCGGTGAGCCACGGCATCATCCGCGCCCATCAGGGCCAGATCCGGGTGGACGGCGAGCCGGGCGAGGGCGCCAGCTTCCAGATCGTCCTGCCCCGCTGCGAGCAGACCCCGGCCACGCCGGACAGCGCCGCACCCGGCCCCGAGGGCGGGCACTGCTGCCGGGTGCTGGTGGTGGACGACGAGCCGGAGGTGGCGGCCATGGTGAGCGATATCCTCAGCCTGGACGGGCATCGGGTGAAGACCGTGGGCTCCGGCAATCAGGCGCTGGCCTATCTGGAGGAACAGTCGGTGGACCTGATCCTGTCGGATATCCGCATGCCGGATCTGGACGGGCCGGGGCTCTACCAGCGCCTCCAGCAGGCCCACCCGGCGCTGGCCCGGCGCACCGCCTTCATCACCGGCGATGCGTTGGGGCCGGCGGCCAAGGGTTTCCTGCGCGAGCGGGGAGTGACGGTGCTGGAGAAGCCGTTCACCCCGGGTGAATTACGGGAACTGGTGGAGCGCCTGCTGGAGGTGGCGGTGTCCTGATCAGATCTTTCGCAACTGCACCCGGGTGACCCGGTGGTCCGATCCCTTACCCAGGATCAGATGCGCCCGCTCCCGGGTGGGGGAGATGTTCTCCCGCAGGTTCACCGCGTTGATCTCCGCCCAGATCCGCCGGGCCACCGCCACCGCCTCGGCCTCGGGAATCTCGGCGTAACTGCGAAAATACGCGTCCGGATCCTTGAAGGCGGTCTGGCGCAGTTGCCGGAAGCGCTCCACGTACCAGTCCTCCAGATGCTCCTCGGCGGCGTCCACGTAGATCGAGAAATCGAACAGATCGGAGAGATACAACCTCGGCATGCCCTGGGGATAGCTGCTGGCCCGTTGCAGCACGTTCAACCCCTCCAGGATCAGGATATCGGGGTTGCGCACCATCTGGTGACGATCCGGCACGATGTCGTAGACCTGATGGGAATACACCGGGGCCTTGACGTATTTCTGGCCGGATTTGATATCGGCCAGAAACTCCACCAGGCGGCGGGTATCGTAGCTCTCCGGAAAGCCCTTGCGGCGCATCAGGCCGCGCTCCTCCAGCACGCTGTTGGGATACAGAAAACCATCGGTGGTGACCAGATCCACCCGCGGCGTGTTGGGCCAGCGGGCCAGCAGTGCCCGCAGGATCCGCGCGGTGGTGCTCTTGCCCACCGCCACGCTGCCGGCGATGGCGATCACGAACGGCACCTTGGCGGCAGGGCTGCCGAGGAAGGTGTCGGTGACCCGGTACAGATCCTGGGCGGCGGCCACATAGAGATTCAGCAGTCGCGACAGGGGCAGGTAAATCTCGCTCACCTCCTCCAGCGAGACGAACTCGATGATGCCGTGCAGTTCCTCCAGATCCTGCTCGGAGAGGGTCAGCGGCGTGGCCGCCCGGAGTTTCGCCCAGTTGTCGCGGGTGAACTCGATGTAGGGGGAAAACTGCATCGGCGTCGCGGACATGGGCTGCTCGTCGGCTTCCGGCTGGAGCGAAACTACCCTGAGTCGTGAGTTCTTGATCATTGGTTATTTGCCGCAATGCAATATTTCTGTCCAAGTATTGGCACGAAGATGAAAAAATGCCAGTCCAGGGAGTTTTGACCGGATCCCCGGGTCTCAATGCGATATCAGAATCAGTCCAGAAACAACGAGATCCAGAAACAACGAGGTGAGTACGGGTGAAATTCTGTAGCCACTGTGGCGCCGGGGATCTGAACTGGCGGGTACCCGAGGGGGACAACCGTCCACGGCATGTCTGCGAGCAATGCGGCACCGTGCATTACCAGAACCCGAAGATCGTCGCCGGCTGTATCCTGGAGTGGCAGGGTCGGGTGTTACTGTGCCGGCGTGCAATCCAGCCCCGCTACGGGCTCTGGACCCTGCCGGCGGGGTTCATGGAGAACGGCGAGGGGGCAGTGGCCGCCGCCCAGCGCGAGGCGCTGGAGGAGGCCAACGCGGTGGGCGAGGATCTGCAACTCTACGGGGTCTACAGTCTGCCCCATATCAGCCAGGTGTATCTGCTGTACCGGGGGATACTGAAAAACGGCAAGGCCAGCGTCGGCCAGGAGACCCTGGAGGTGGGGCTGTTCGAGGAGTCCGGCATTCCCTGGGACCGGCTCGCCTTCACCATCGTCCAGGATTCCCTGGCGCATTATTTTCCGGAGCGGCGGGCGGGGGCGTTTCGCCTGCACAGTGTCGATATCCACCGCGACGGTAGCGGCCGGGTAAGCATCCGGCGGTTCCAGTCCTGAGCGGCCGGCGGGTGCCCGGGGTGGTATGCTGGGACTGGATTTCACGAACTGGCGAGAGGAGAAGCCCATGCGCGGAATCGCCATGACCCTTGCCCTGCTGCTGGCGGCGGGCGCCGAGGCCCAGGTGTACACCTGGGAGGACGAGCACGGCAACACCCACTACGGGGATCGACCGCCCGCCGAGCACGAGGCCGAGACCCTGGATCTGGATACCGGGAGTCTGTCCACCATGGGCGGCGCGGGACTGCGGCCCGCCGAGGAGGCAGCGCTGGAGCGGCTGCGCGAGGAGCAGGCGATAGCGGCCGAGCGGCGCCTGCAGAACCGGGCGCTGGCGCTGGAGCGCGAGCGCATCCGCGCCGAGCAGGCGACCGCCGAGGCGGCGCTGGAGGCGGCCCGGAAGCCGCGGGTGATCTACCGGGACGTGGATGTGGGGTATCCGCCGGTGCCCTGGTATGAGGGCAAGCATCGCCATAGTTTCGGCTTCAGTTTCGATTACCACTACGGCGAGAAGTACGGCCTGCACGGCAAGTACCGCCCGCGTCCCGAATATCCGGGGTATCCGGGCCATCGTCCCCGGCGCGGTTTTCGCCCCGGGCATAATCCCGGTCCCACGACCCTGCCGGTGCCGCCCAGACGGCTGACGGGTAGCGGCGGGCGGCTGGGGGTGACGGCGGGGGGGCCGCCCAATAACTGAGATGCCGGGGTGCTACACCGACAGGTGCTTCTTCACCAGTTCGTCCGTCAGCCCGTCCATGGTGCCGCTGGCCACCCGCCGGCCCTTCTCCATGATGGCGAATTCCCGCGCCACCCGCCGGGCAAACGGCAGCTTCTGCTCCACCAGCAGCACCGCCAGCCCCTCCTCGCGGTTCAGGGTCATGATGGCGTCGCCGATCTCCCGCACGATATTGGGCTGAATGCCCTCGGTGGGCTCGTCGAGAATCAATAGCTTCGGATTCAGGGCGAGCGCCCGGCCGATGGCCAGTTGCTGCTGCTGCCCGCCGGAGAGATCGCCGCCCCGGCGCCGCAGCATGGATTTCAACACCGGGAACAATTCGTAGATCCGTTCCGGCACCGGGGCGCTGTGGGTGCCCACCGTGGAAAGGCTCACCCGCAGGTTCTCCTCCACCGTGAGTTGCGGGAAGATCTCCCGGCCCTGGGGCACGTAGCCGATGCCTATCCTGGCCCGACGGTGGGCGCCCTGACGGGCGAGATCCTCGCCGTTGAAGACGATGCTGCCATTGCGGATGGGCACCAGCCCCATGATGGCCTTCAGGAGCGTGGTCTTGCCCACGCCGTTTCGGCCCATCAGGCAGGTACAGCCCCCCTCGGCCACGCCCAGATCCAGATCCCAGAGGATATGGCTCTCGCCGTAGTACTGGTTGAGGCCCTGGATCTCCAGCAGGCTCATGATGCGTATCTCCTACTCACCCAGGTACACCTCGATCACCTTGGGGTTGTTCTGAATGCTGTCCATGTTGCCCTCGGCCAGCACGCTGCCCTGGTGCAGCACCGTCACCCGCCGGGCGATGGAACGCACGAACTCCATGTCGTGTTCCACCACCACCACGGAGTGCTGCCCCGCCAGCCCCACCAGCAGCTCCGCGGTATGCTCCACTTCCTTCTGGGTCATGCCCGCCACCGGCTCGTCCACCAGCAACAGGCGCGGATCCTGGGCCAGCAGCATGCCGATCTCCAGCCACTGTTTCTGGCCGTGGGACAGCAGCCCCGCCAGGGTGTGGCGCTCGCTGGTGAGGCCGATGGTGGTCATCACCTCGTCGATGCGGTCCCGCTGTGGGCCGTTCAGGCGAAACCGCAGGGTGGGCAGCACGCCCTTGTTGGCCGCCAGCGCCAGTTCCAGATTCTCGAACACGGTGTGGTTCTCGAACACCGTGGGCTTCTGGAACTTGCGTCCGATGCCGGCGTTGGCGATCTCGGTCTCGGACAGGCGCAGCAGATCGATACGGGTGCCGAAAAATGCGCTGCCCCGGTCGGGGCGGGTCTTGCCGGTGATCACATCCATCATGGTGGTCTTGCCGGCGCCGTTGGGACCGATGATGCAGCGAAGCTCACCATCGTCGATGTAGAGGTTCAGGTCGTCGAGGGCCTTGAAGCCGTCGAAGCTCACCGTCACCCCCTCCACGTACAGGATGGCGCCCTGGTGAGTATCCAGCTTGTCGCTGTAGACCATCCGGGGACGGGCGATATCGAACACCTGATCCCGGCGCCAGAACGCCCGGGTGCGTTCCAGATAGGTCTGCCCGCTCATACCGCGCTGCGCTCCGGATGGCGACGCAGCAGCCCGACGATGCCAAACGGCAGGAACACCGTCACCAGCACGAACAGCGCCCCCAGCCCGTACAGCCAGAATTCCGGGGCGGCGGCGGTGAAGTAGCTCTTGGCGTAGTTCACGGCAATGGCCCCGGCGGCGGCGCCGAACAGGGTGCCGCGGCCGCCCACCGCCACCCAGATCACCAGTTCGATGGAGTTCAGCGGTGCGAACTCGCCGGGGTTGATGATGCCCACCTGCGGCACGTACAGGGCCCCGGCGATCCCCGCCAGCACCGCCGAGAAGGTCCACAGCGCCAGCTTGAAGGTCTCCACCCGGTAGCCCACGAAGCGGGTGCGGTTCTCGGCGTCGCGAATGGCCATGGCCACCCGCCCGAGCTTGGAGGAGACGATCAGCCGGCAGGCCAGATAGCCCAGCAGCAAAGCGATCGCGGAGGCGAGAAACAATCCCACCCGGGTACTGTCCGCCTGCAAATCGAAGCCCAGGATATCCTTGAAATCGGTCAGCCCGTTGTTGCCGCCAAACCCCATCTCGTTCCTGAAAAACGCCAGCATCAGCGCGTAGGTCAGCGCCTGGGTGATGATGGAGAAGTACACCCCGGTGACCCGCGAGCGAAACGCCAGCCAGCCGAACACGAAGGCCAGTAAGCCCGGCACCAGCATCACCATCAGCATGGCGAACCAGAACATATCGAAGCCGTACCAGTACCAGGGCAGGCCGTCCCAGTTCAGGAACACCATGAAATCCGGCAGGATGGGATGGCCGTAGACGCCGCGCTCGCCGATTCTCCGCATCAGGTACATGCCCATGGCATAACCGCCCAGGGCGAAGAAGGCGGCGTGGCCGAGGCTCAATATTCCGCAGTAGCCCCAGATCAGATCCACCGACAACGCCAGCAGCGCGTAGGTGAGATATTTTCCCCACAGGGTCACGGTGAAGGTATTCAGATGCCAGGGCGAATCGGCGGGCACCGCCAGGTTCAGCACCGGCACCGCGATGGCGACGATCACGAGCAGGGTGATGAACACCAGCCCCCCGCGATCATTGAACAGGATGCGTGACAGCGGTCCCATGGTGGTCATGCCTCCGCCGCCCGGCCCCGTTGCGGGAACAGGCCGTTGGGACGTTTCTGGATGAACAGGATGATGAACACCAGCACCAGGATCTTGGAGAGCACCGCGCCGGTGGTGGGTTCGAGGAATTTATTGGCCACGCCGAGGCCCAGCGCCCCCACCAACGTGCCCCAGAGGTTGCCGACGCCGCCGAATACCACCACCAGAAACGAGTCGATGATGTAGGCCTGGCCCAGATTCGGCCCGACGTTGGTGAGCTGCGACAGGGCAACGCCGGCCACTCCGGCGATGCCGGCGCCGAGGCCAAAAGTCATGGCGTCCACCCATTCGGTGCGCACCCCCAGTCCCTTGGCCATGCCCCGGTTCTGGGCCACCGCCCGCACCTTGAGGCCAAGCGAGGTGCGCTTCAGCACCAGTAGCAGCACCGCGAACACGATGAGCGCAAACACCAGGATATACACCCGGTTCCAGGTGAGCGACAGCGCCGCGTTCACCTGCCACGTGCCGCTCATCCAGTCGGGGTTGGACACCGGACGGTTCTGGGCGGTGAAGATGTTCCGCACCAGTTGTTGCAGGATCAGGCTGATGCCGAAGGTGGCCAGCAGGGTTTCCAGGGGCCGTCCGTAGAGAAACTGGATCACCCCCCGTTCGATGATCACCCCTGCCAGCCCCGCCACCAGGAAGGCCGCCGGGATGGCCACCAGCAACGACCAGTCGATGGCGTTGGGCATGAGCAGTTGCACCACATAAGTCGTGTAGGCCCCCAGCATGATGAGTTCGCCGTGGGCCATGTTGATCACCCCCATCACCCCGAAGGTGATGGCAAGGCCAATCGCCGCGAGAAACAGCACCGAGCCCAGCGACAACCCGAAGAACACCATTTCGATGGACTGGTAGAACTCCAGGGTCTCCTGGATGGCGGCCACGCTGGCCTGGGCGGCGGCCCGCACCGCCAGGTCCTGCTCGGTGCTGATGAGGTTGTTCAACTGCCCGCGCACCTCGGGGTTGAGGTTCCCCGCCAGGCTCTCGGCGGCCGCCAGCCGCTCGGCCGGGTCTTCGGCGTTCAGGCCGCCGATGGCCAGCGCCACCGCCATGGTCTCCCGCACCCGGGGATCTTCCTCGCCGGCCATGGCCTCCTGTAGCAGGGCGGCCCTGTCGGCGTCGAAATCGTCGATGAGCTGTTGCACGGCGGCCAGTCGCACCGCCGGGTTGGGATCGGTCAGATCCAGCCGCGCCAGCACCGAGCGGAGCAGGGTACGGAGCTGGTTGTTGACGCTGATCTTGTCGGCGTCCCGGCGCCCCACGGTGGCCAGATCCTCGCCGCTCAACACATCCCGCAGCAGGATATCCCGGCGCACCCGCTCGCCGGTGACGATGCGATCCTCGTCCTCCCAGAGGTACAGATCCCCCGCCAGCAGGGTTTCCAGGGCGAACCGCACCCGGGGATGGTCGGACTCCACCAGCGCGTCGATGGCGCGGGCCTTGACATCGAAGTCGCGCACATCCAGATCGCGCAGCAGTGCCATGAAAGTCTCGTCGTCCTGGGCGAGGATGGGCAGTGAGAACAGCGCGAGGAGGCAAAGCCAGAGACACCGGCTCGCGAGGGATAAGGAATGTCTGGGCATGGTGGATTCCTGCTGGCTGCCTCCTCCCCCTCGTGCGAGGGGGAGGGCCGGGGAGGGGGGCTGCGGGGGATTACTCGTAGTTCTGTCCGGAGCACTCGCCGGTGGTGACGTTGAAGTTGCCGCAGCTGATGGGAGGCATCCAGTCGGCCACGATGCTCTTGGAATCGGGCAGGTAGTCGGACCAGGCATCGCCGATCACGGTGCCGGGGGTCTGCCAGACGGTCTCGAACTGGCCGTCGTCCTGGATCTCGCCGATCAGCACCGGCTTGGCCAGATGATGGTTGGGATACATCACCGCCATGCCGCCGGTGAGGTTGGGATGCACCTGGCCGATCATGGCGTCCACCACCGCGTCCACCTCGGTGGTGCCGGCCTGTTCCACGGCGTTCACCCACATGTTGAAGCCGATGTAGTGGGCCTCCATGGGATCGTTGGTGACCCGCGCCTCATCGCCGATGAAATCCCACCAGGACTCGATGAAGGCGTCGTTCTCGTCGGTGCCCACGCTCATGAAGTAGTTCCAGGCGGCCAGGTGGCCCACCAGCGGCGCGGTGTCGATGCCGGACAGTTCCTCCTCGCCCACCGAGAAGGCCACCACCGGGATGTCCTCGGCGGAGATGCCCTGGTTGCCCAGTTCCTTGTAGAAGGGTACGTTGGCGTCGCCGTTGATGGTGGACACCACCGCGGTCTTCTTGCCGGCGGAGCCGAAGTCCTTGATCTCGGCGACGATGGACTGCCAGTCGGAGTGGCCGAAGGGGGTGTAGTTGATCATGATGTCCTCGTCCGCCACCCCGTTGTCCTTGAGATACTGTTCGAGGATCTTGTTGGTGGTGCGGGGATAGACATAGTCGGTGCCGGCCAGCACCCAGCGCTCCACGCCCAGTTGATCACGCAGGTAATTCACCGCCGGGATGGCTTGCTGATTGGGGGCGGCGCCGGTGTAGAACACGTTCTTGGAGGACTCCTCGCCCTCGTACTGCACCGGGTAGAACAGCAGCCCGTTCAACTCCTCGAACACCGGCAGCACGGACTTGCGCGACACCGAGGTCCAGCAGCCGAACACCACCGCCACCTCTTCCTGCTCCAACAGTTCCCGGGCCTTCTCGGCGAACAGCGGCCAGTCCGAGGCCGGGTCCACCACCACCGCCTCCAGCGGGCGACCCAGCACGCCGCCCTTCTCGTTCTGCTGCTCGATGAGCATCAGCACGGTGTCCTTCAGGGTGGTCTCGGAAATGGCCATGGTGCCGGACAGGGAATGCAGCACCCCCACTTTGATGGGTTCCTGGGCTTGGGCCATGGAAATACCCAGACCGGCGGCCAGCACGCCGGCCAGTAACTGGCGGAATTTCATCGTCATGGATTCCTCTTGAGCGAGAGTTGGGGGAATGACGAGGCTCCATGCGCACAGGCCGTGCCAGGGGGTGAAGGTTGGTGAAATCAAGGAGCTAGTGCATCCATCGTCAAGTGCTGTGCTGGTGTATGCTCCATTATAGTGCGTTTTTCCGGTGGGGAGTGTCGCTCGATGGTGCAATGCGCCATGACAATGCCAGCTTATGCACCAGGGCTGGGAGACTGAACTCCCCTCCCGGAGGTCACTCAGTTTTAACACAAGCTGCTTTTCCCGCCATGGCCGCGCTAGCAGATTTCAAGGAGCCCGCCGTTTCCCATGAATTCCTTCAATATCGCGCTCTCCATCGGTGCCGGGACGGTGCTGTTCCTGGCCATGATCTCGGGCTATATCAAGAACCGCTTGTCGGTGTCGGAACCGCTGATTTGCCTCGCCATCGGCGTGCTGATCGGTCCGGCGGTGCTGGATCTGGCCTCGCTGGATCTCGGCGACGACACCACCCTGGTGGTGGTGGAGCAGGCCGCCCGGATCACCCTGGCCATCGCCGTGATGGGTGCGGCCATGCGACTGCCCCACGGCTTTGTCATCCGCCACTGGCGGGAGATGGCGCTGATCCTCAGCGTGGGGATGTTGGGCATGTGGCTCATGAGCAGCCTGCTGGCCTATCTGTGTTTCGCCCTGCCACTGCTCTCGGCGCTACTGCTGGGCGCCATGATCACCCCCACCGATCCGGTGCTGGCCGATTCCATCGTCACCAGCCGCACCGCCGAGGCGTCCGTGCCGGGGCGGCTACGCCATCTGATCACCGCCGAGAGCGGCGCCAACGACGGGCTGGCCATCCTGCTGGTGTTGCTGCCGGTGGCGTTCCTTGAGCACGCCTCGCTGGGCGCGACCTTGGAGTACTGGTTCCTGAAGGTGCTGCTCTGGGAGGTGGTGGGGGCGGTGTTGATCGGCGCGGCGGTGGGCTGGTTGGCGGGGCGCTGTCTGGTGTGGGCGCATCGTCATCCCGAATCCGAGACCGCCTCCCTGACCACCGTGGGGCTGGCGCTGTCGCTCACGGTGCTGGCGTGTGTGAAGCTCATGGGCAGCGACGGGATCCTCGCGGTGTTCGCCGCCGGGCTCGGCTTCAACCGCTTCATCTCCCACCGGGAGACCCATCAGGAGCGGGTGCAGGAGAGTATCGGGCGGTTTTTCGATCTGCCGGTGTTCATTCTGTTCGGGGTGATTTTGCCCTGGGGCGGTTGGTGGCAACTGGGCTGGCCGGCGCTGGTGTTCGTGGTGGCGGTGTTGTTGTTGCGCCGGCTACCGATGTGGTGGCTGCTGCGGGGGCGCCTCGCCTCGGTGCATGCCGGGCGCGATGCCCTGTTCACCGGCTGGTTCGGCCCCATCGGCATCGCCGCGCTGTTCTATGCCAGCAAGATCCGCTACGAGCACGGGATGGTGGAATTGTGGGAGATGGCGAGTCTGGTGATCTTCGCCTCCATCGTGCTGCACGGGATCTCGGCGACGCCCCTGACCCGGCGGTATCGCAAGCCCGGCGAGGAGATGGTGGAGGAGGAGGAGACCGGACGGGTGGTGACGGAGGCCGGGGAGTAGGGTTGCCGCCCGGCGTCGCTGGCTGTCCAGGATGTACGGATCACCGCTGTTCCCATAGCCGATGCATCCACCGTAGCCGGGGAAATCGCGCAAAATCCCGATCATTGGAACAGAGCAGACAATCGTGCTCGATGGCCAGAGCGGCCAGATGGGTATCGGTCGTGAGATTGCCGGCCGCACCGATCTGCCGGAGCATCTGGGCCAGGAGCGCTCAGTGCCTGATACCTGGTGAGATCAACCGGGTGTTGGGCCGCTCAAGCCAGCTCTCGACGATCTCCAGTGCCTCGTCGACGCCCAGCGGCGACTGGAAGATCCGGGCGTTGGTGGTGAGGCGAATGAAGTCGAGGATGCTGGCATAACAAAGCGCTACCGGTGTCGAGGCATTCAAGGTATTTTCCCACCATGTCCTTGCCGCGTCATGCCATGGGCCGGTCTCGTCCACCGCATAGACCAGCAGGTTGACATCGGGCAGGATCAATCGTCTGTCCGCTGCTGTTGGTCCAGAAAACGGTCCGTCTCCAGCTCATTCGCCAGTTGATTCAGCGTTGACGGATCAAGGTCCGCTCGCAAACCCAGACGACGTGTCGGGCAGCGATAGGGCGGCCCGGCGGTATCTGGGTCTGGCATTCCCCGGCGAGGAAGCCGACGAAGCATTCGCCCATGCGTTCGCCGTAGGTAGACCGGGCCGATGTCGTTATGCCATTGGCCGCAACCACGGGATCAGTTGATCCAGCGCGGCCAGCACCATTGGATGGGTGTCCTTGTCTCACGGGGTGATGATGGTGCGTTTGCAAGCGATGCTTGCATTTTCCTATACTCAATGCCTTCAACAAGATTTTCCCCTTACACCATCATGTCCACCCTGACCATTCGTAAACTCGACCCGGTAGTAAAGGAACGTCTCCGTCTGCGCGCTGCCCGGCATGGCCATTCCATGGAGGAGGAGGCGCGCCGGATTCTCAACGCGGCTTGCGAGATAGAGTCGACGCCCGACACGGCTTATGCACGCCTGCGGCGGTACTTTGTGGATATCGACGGTGTCGAGCTGGAACTGCCACCGCGCAGTCCCGGCCGCGAACCGCCGGATTTCGGATGATGTTCATCCTTGATACCAATGTGCTGTCCGAGATCATGAAGGAAGTGCCCCATCCCGCGGTGGTGGACTGGCTGAGTGCCTGCCCGGGCGATGCCGTATTCACCACTGCCATCTGTCACACCGAGATTCTCTACGGCGTACGGCGCCTGCCCGATGGGAAGAAGCGTCATCGCCTGACCGCCGCCGCGCGGGATATGTTCACCCGGGAATTTGCCGGGCGCGTATTCCCCTTCGATGAAGCGGCGGCATCGGTGTATGCCGATCTACGACTGGCGCGCGCGCGCGCTGGTCGACCGCTGGCGGTGGAGGATGGAATGATCGCCGCCATCGCCAGAGTGGTGGGTGCCAGCGTGGTGACCCGGGATATTGATGGCTTTGCAGGCTGTGGGGTGTCGGTCATCAACCCCTGGGAGCAGGCGTTTTAGGTGATCATGCCGCCGCTGTCCGTCCCCGGGCTCGGCCAGCTCGAAGAACCGCGCCGTGAACGGCACCCCCAGCGAATACTGCCGGTGGCAGTGCTCGTAGCGCTCCCGGTACAGCGTGTTCAACGCCTTATTCTTCACCCCACCGCCTGATACTGCTGCCTCAAAATCGTCTCTGGCGCCGCCCGATTCTCCACCCGATATACATGCCCGAAGCGCCCCGCCGGATTCTCTGCCTCCCCGTCCAGCGCCAGCTCATCCGGAGCCGGGCGATGGTCACCGCGAACGGATTCCACCGTTGGAGTCGCCGTAAGAACCGCCTACCTTTCAGCAAGTCTGGCCCTGATAGGCCACCGGCAGGAAGCGGTCTCGCATCAGTTCCCGACGGATTTCCTTGAGCTTGGTGCGCTGTCGGCGGGCGATGGTGTAACGGCGTACCGTGAACTTGCCATCGCTGAGCCGCCGAGCACAGACATGG
>JGI12109J20283_12691565_pt1 | contig 46466 bp, 32 predicted proteins | sample ElkSlonscriptome_12_FD_20283 | JGI IMG/M metagenome (IMG submission 20283)
CGGGCGTGGGCGTGTCGGGCGTGGGCGTATCGGGTGTAGGCGTGTCGGGCGTGGGCGTATCGGGCGTGGGCGTATCGGGCGTGGGCGTATCGGGTGTAGGCGTATCGGGTGTAGGCGTATCGGGTGTAGGCGTATCGGGCGTGGGCGTGTCTGCGTTGATACTCACCTGACCATGCTGAATGGTTACTGGTAGCGCTGGTTCATTCAGATTAACCGTTGTCAACGTCAGGTCGGTGGACATGCCGGCTGATCCGACGGCCGTGAAAATAATATTTACCACATCACTTGCACTGGAAAGAGACTCACTCCCAGCCCCACTCAACCGAATAGTTCCCGGCGAGGAGGTATTGCTCAGAATCGACCATGCTGATAGCCCGGCGGCCTTGTTGATGCTGACGACGGAGACGACAGCAGGTTCATATGTTAGGGTTATATCCATACTGAAGACCTGGTTGCCGTTCGGTTCTATGTGCAAGGCAGCATCGATCTGCGCTCCCGGTTCTCCGGTTATGGTCGGCAGCGAGACTACGGTCTGGGTTGTATCTGCGGCTTTTATGGTAATGTGACCAGTTGAAAGGAGCATCCAGGCTGCGCATAGGCCGGTTATGGTCAGGCTCCACAGCAGTTTCCAGTATTTCTGATACATTACGCGGATACTGGTGCAACGCACTGTGCCAGGGTTCTGCATAGCACACCTCTTCCTTCTTGCTATAGGGATGCTGGTTGGCGCGGTTCCTGGTGCGATCAAATCGCCAGGAACCGTGCCAATTTGTGCTAATGATCCTGAACGGTTAGTTCACAACGAGAGGCAAGAATACCTGACTCAAGGGCTGATTATTCACAACCACCTGTTCATTGATCTGTGCCAGGAGTATCTCCGGTTCAGTTTCCGAATGGTTCTCCTGGGACTTGTAGCGGATAGTTAGCACTGGTCCATCCTCGGTGAGCGGAGTTGCCCCGGCCAGCGCCACACGAATACCATCGGGAGCTTCAAGATTTGTGACAAGCTGGTATGCCTCGGTACGGGCATCTGTTTCAATCGAGGCATTTATCAACGAGTTGCTCAGGACAAGATCCAGGCTGTACATATCTATGCTCAGGTCATCCAGCCAGACAACCGTGGTGCGATAGCCCTGTGCATCGGCCTCACTGGTCTCCAGTCGCAATGTTGCCGGAAGTTCTTCGGATGCGGGTGCCGGTGCTGAACTGGTATTGCTCCAACCGCCGGAAGGATCGCCAATGAGAATAGCCGTAAAGTCTTGATTGCCCTGGCTGCTGTTCAGCGGGTTGTAGCTGTGGCTGGGCAGGTCAAACTCCCAGATGGTGCCTGCGCCGGGGAATGGCAGGGTGATCAAACCGACTGAATATTGCATGATATATGCAGCATCCATTGAGTTGATACTGCCAGACTTGTTAACATCGGCTGCAATCGCGGCGTGACCGCTCAGAGGCGTCGTTCCAACGGCGTGCTGGAGTACCAGCGAAGCATCGAATGAGGTAATACCATTGACTCCATCGGTCCTGGTTGGTGTGACAGTATATGTGCCCGGAGCCAGGTTGGTGAGCGTGTAGTTACCGCCGGCATCGGTGCTGGTTGCTGCGCTGGTATCACCCGACAGGGTAACGCTGACACCAGATACAGCGCTGTTCGTGTTCCAGAAGCGGATTGCCCCGGATAATGAGAGGGCATTAACCGTCACGAAGCCATCAGTAGTTGTGGCGTTCATCGCTCCGTCATTCAGGAGAACACTGGCGAACTGCAGTGGACTGGTATCGCCTGCCTGTCCGGTGATAAGAAAGTCAATTGTTGCCAGGGTTCCGTTGCCACTGGCAGGCAGCGCACCTGCCATACTGATGACGACCTGCCCCGGCGTGGTCGTATTAGCCTGCTGAATCCAACCGGAGGTCAGGCTGCCAGTACTTACACTCTGTGCGGCAAGCACGGCACTATCATAGGTAATCATCATGTCGGTGGCTAGCAAACCTTGCACATCGCTGGCATCAATAGGCACCTGAATGGTTTCACCCGGGTTGCCACTGAAGGTCGGCATACTAAGATTGGCCGTACTGGTAGTCCCGCCGGTCACCTGAACACTATCAATAGCATAGCCGTCAGAACTAACAGGATAGTTATCGTAGAACTGGAATTTAACCAGGAACTGGCTGGTCAGGCTCCTTCCGGCAGCGCTAGCGGCCGCATCCAGATCAATGGTTTCCTGTGTAAAGCTCATGGGGCCGTTGTTGAATGAAAAAACCTGCTGCCAGGTTGCGCCGTTATCGTCGCTAATAAAAATACCGTCATCGGTATCATTTTCATCATCAAAGCCACGCCATATAAAACTCAGATCGACATTACTCTGTCCACTCAAATCGAGTGCCAGAATTGCCGCAGCATGTGAGTAGACCAGATTCCCTGCAGCATCGTCAAGCAGCAGGCTATAGTTCCCCGTATAGGGATAGGTGCTGCTGATCTCGACGCGGCCCTCATAGTCAGTTTCGATAGCCCAGGGACTGCTCAGACTGCCGCTTTCGAAGCCATCGCTAAAGGGCAGTCCGACAGGCGTTAAAGTGGTGCCGGTGATGTCGTGTATCACATTGCTGCTGCTGACCGTTACGCTGTCTTCGTAGGGGCTGAATACATAGCCACTGCTGTCGGCACTAACGGTATAGTTACCATCAGTAAAACCGGACTGCGAATAGTAGCCGCTGCTGTCGGTAGTGACCACTGGCTGCGCTCCAGCAAAATCGACGGTAACGCCAGTAATGCCATTACCTCCAGCATCACGCACGTAGCCTTCAATAGTATAGTCCGTTGCAGGACAATCACTTGTATGGGTTTGCATGACACTACTAAACGGCGAACTGCCAGCCGCATTGTAAGCACTAATGCGGTAATAATAGGTCGTCCCACAGGTCAGGCCACTGTCATCGTAACTTTCGGCATTTGAGCCGGTCGTCGCAATGGGCGTCCAGCTTCCAACGGTATCGCTGAGCGAACGTTCAATCGTAAATCCATCCTCATTGTCGCTAGTATCTATCCAGTCGAGATGGATCTGTGAAGTGGATGTAGCATAGGCCGATAACCCGGTTGGTGTGTCTGGAAGTGCTGGAATGGCGCTAATCTGCACGTTATCAATGGCATAACCGTCAGTGCTTACTGAGTAGTCATCATAAAACTGGAATTTGACCAGGAACTGGCTGGTCAGGCTCATCCCGGCAGTGCTGGCTGCTGCATCCAGGTCTATCGTTTCCTGGGTGAAGGTGGTCGGCCCGTTGTTGAACGAGAACACTTGCTGCCAGGTGGCGCCATTGTCATCGCTGATAAACACACCATCATCCAGATCGTCTTCATCACTAAATTCGCGCCATGTGAAGCTGAAGTCAATGTCACTCTGATTGCTGAGGTCCAGTGCGAGCAGAGCAGCGGCGTGTGATTTCACACTGTTGCCGGAAGCATCGTCGAGCAGCAGGCTGTAGCTCCCGGTATCGGGGTAACTGCTGCTGACCTGGACACGACCTTCATAGTCAGTTTCAATGGCCCAGGCGTTCCCAAGGCTGCCGCTCTCGAAATCATCACTGAAAGGCGGACTGATTGGTGTGAAGCTATAGCCGGTGATGTTGTGTGTTACATCACTGCCACTGACTGCTATGAGATCTTCATAGGGACTAAAGGCATAACTGATGGCATTGACACTGACTATGTAGCTGCCATCGTCAAAACCGGACTGTGAATAGAATCCACTACTATCGGTGGTGACAGATGGTTGTGATCCACCGAAATCGATAGTAATACCGCCGATACCGTTTCCTGCTGTATCGTTCACATAGCCTTCGATGGTATATGTGGTAGGAAGGCATGCATCGGTTGTAGCGCTGGCTATGTTACTGTAACTTGAACTGGAACTTGAGTTGTATGCCCGGACACGATATTCATAACTGGTGTTGCAGGTGAGACTATTGTCAGTATAGCTCTCAATGTTTGCAGGTATTGTGGCGATTGTGTTCCAGTTTCCGCTTCCTGTTGGCGCGCGCTCAATTTCAAATCCGCTCTCGTTGCTACTATTGTCATTCCACGACAAGATAAGTTGCGTTGAGGACACTGGCGTTACATTCAGATTACTCGGTGCAGTGGGTGGTGCTTGGGAGGAGTCACGCCAGTTTGCGGCATAAATGGCGGTGTTATTCAATGTTCGACGGTTATCGGCCGCATTCGCATAGCTGTAGTATACTCCGGTTGACTGGCCATTATAGGTTACATCCGGGTTTGACCAGTAGTTGATGCGTGGACAATCATAGCTCGGACATGAATTAAAATAGGCCATGACCGTACGGAATGAATAGTCGGGAGCAACATAGCCATAGGCATAGTCATAGATAATGGCTGAAAAAGCATAGGGCCGATCATGTTGCGCTCCCATGTTATGCCCCATTTCGTGCGGAACGGATAAATTTCCTGATGCACAGGTGCGTGAGACAACACTAAATGCTTTGGGTGCAAAGTCTATTGTGGTCGTGGTCATTAATGCCGCCCTGCCACAATAGGTACTTTCAGTGATTAAAACCACTATATCGGCATAGTAGGTGTCGCGCCAGGTATGAACCGCATCCATATATCCATCAGCGGGATCTTCCAGTGCAATTAAGTCAATAGAAGAGTTCGACGTTTCACTATAACTAACCTCTGCCATATGCACGAGGTTAATGCGTTGCGTAATGCCGCTATTTGCATAGCCCGTATTAGTTTCAGCAACAATAAGATCGAGAAGGTTGCGTATGGCGGTGGTCGAACCCTCGGCGGCGCGCGCGGCCGAGGTGTACACGATCATAACATCGATGACGGAACCATCATCATTTGCCGTCATATCAGGGGCCGCCGAGTTGGTATCTGCTGGAACCTCATCAACGACCGGTGGATCTTCTTCAGGGAAAGCAGACTGATCAATCTGGAGAATTCGGTGTGTTGTCGTATCAATAGCACGTATCTGGTAAAATCCATTACGGAGCGCAATATTGCCTACGAGCAGACCATCGGCAAACACCAGTGTCACACTGCTCTGTGGCTCATGTTCAATCGTTCCAATCCAGGTAAAGTTAGTACGGGAATGATATTCAACCCGTTCTCTTGTTGCGGTAAAGGTAGCATCGTCAAACAGATTGAGTATAAGTCGTTCACTGGTTGTCGGGAGGTGTTCATCTGGAACGTGATCTTCAACGGCCGTGGCGAAATTGACCGTGACCAGGCGACTACGCACAATGGTTGGATCGTGGACACGGTTATGATCTACATCCTCAGCCAGGGGGGCTGCCTGGAAGAGCATAGTGTCGGACGTGTTCTCGGCATAGACATTGGTACTCAATGGTGGTACTGCTCTCCACCATAACACGAAGATGAAACTACTGATAAGTGCAAAAGCAAGAAACCATACACGAGGTCGTCTTCTGCTTCCTACAGCATAGCGATTGGGAGCCATAGAGTTTTCCTTTCTCCTTTGTCAGATAGATGGGCAGATGTATGTGCTCGTACTCGAACGCAATGCACGACACGATATCAGGTAAGGATGCTGTGGCTATGGATGGTACTCAGCGCCGTTGCTGGAGAAAGAAAATAGTTAATATTCTATGCTTGGGTATACCTTCTTATCTCTGGGTTATATCTCAATGTAGCAAGGAATTGTATAGCTAATCCCCTCTAAATGTACGTCTTGATGATAGGTTTGTCTATCCCTAAAAAATACGTAAGTAATTTGTCCTGTGCCTATTTGGTACTCTGGTGTACATGGGCATGAATTCACCTGGTACTATGAATGTAATTGTTATCACAGAGGATTGTGGGTATGTCTATCTTCCGATCCAAAGTTGGTATGACAATGGGTAGATTAGCAGCGAGTACCTGCATTTTGGTGCTGAGATGCTCAGGTATCATCATGGTCATTCGGTTCTTGGGAAGAGGACGATGCTCCTAGCCGGCGATAGTACTCAACTGCTGCTGCCACCCGATTGGGTACATTGAGCTTGCGGCGGATCGTGACCAGATGCTGCCCAACTGTTGCCTGTGACAAACCAAGCTGTTCCGCAATCTCCTTGTCCGTCTGTCCCTGAATAGTCAGAATGATGACTCGTTGTTCCTGTTGCGTGAGTGGCTCGGATGGTAGAGGAGAGTCATGTTCTCGTTCCGGTAAGCCGTAGTGCAGCAGATACTGTACGGCAGCTATTGTCCGATTGCGCGCTTTTAGCTTCTGGCATGCTGTGTGAACATACGTTGCAATGGTCCGTGGTGATAATTCTAACTGTTGCGCAATCTGTTCATCAGTTTTACCGTACGCAACCAGGTTCATCACCTGGTGTTCACGTGGTGTCAATGGGTTCTCAGATGGGATGGTCATTGGGTTGTCTTACTCCTCTGTTATCCATCGCTGTTCCTGGTGTTTGTTCCGACCATTTAGCCAGTGAGACCGAACATTGGTTTCTGTAGTACCATTAATGCGGTATTTACCGCTTCAGAACGCCATAGTGAGAATGATTATCAGGTTTCATCATTGCACATACGGATGTATCCTGAAAGTGGACGAGGTTTGGTATTGCATGATTGTGGGTCTTCCTAGGAATGATATTAGGTTAATCTTTGGCGCTGAGAACATACCTGTTGCTCCGGGTACTACTATACGGCATAGGCTGTGCCTGTTCCAGCGATCATGCCGATCACTATCCGATCATGGTTGTAGGGATGCTGCTGCACTATTCGTCACACGCTGATCGCCATCTGATCGAATCATGGGGCCCGGATCGCTGCTAGCATGGACCTGCATCTGTGGACAGGGGTGCGCTGCGCAATCACCAGTGTATACGATGGGATAGTGTGTATATGAGCGAACCTGTATACAATTGGTAAAGATGTTAGCTTAGAAGGGAAATTTAGCCGGCTATCTCTTGTAATCTCCGTACGATTGCAGTATACTTAAACCTGATCCCGCTCTCAGTATCATATATTTGATGCTGAAGCAGATCCAATACGCGACCTCTGGGGATGCTCATGTGACCAGTCATTGCTACCCGCATCCTGCTGTAGCGTACCAGCGCGCCTCGCAGGTGATTCGGATAGGGTCTCGTCACCGTTGTTACGTTCAAGCCTGGTGCGGTCCATCCCCACCGCCCGACCTATGCCGACAGAGGTGTGTTATGCCGTTTCGTCCATTCCGCCTGCTCGTCGTTCCATTGATTCTCATCTTGCTGGTCAGTGGCAGTTTGCCCAGTGCAGCGCTGTCGCATGTGACTGCCGCCGATGGTACCCACACCGTTTTTCTGCCGTTCGTGACTCGCAGTGGTCCGGCAGTTGATCTCGACACGACGACATTTGTAGAATTACCCAATGCGCGCAGTGCGTATGGTCGCGTGTTCATGGGGACCATTGATGGTCAATCCGTGGCGCGCTACCAACGCTACTTTGAGCCGGGAGACTACTATGATGCCGCGGCGGACGCCTGGGTGCCGATTGACACGCGCATCGTCCAGGACGAGACGGGCAGGTACCACTCTGCGGCCACCGGCTTCACTGCGCAATTTGCGGGGGATACCGTCCAGACTCAGGATAACCGCGCTCCTCCGCTGATGACTCTGGGGCGTCCTGGTCAGCCGTCACTCACGTTCCATCTGCCGGATACGCGCACGCCTACCCCGATTGTTGCAACCAGTACTATTACTTATCCCAATGTTGCGGCACAGACTGATCTGGTCTACCATATCGAACCATGGGGCGTCAAAGAGGAATTTGTGCTTGCAAGCGCAGCCGCACCGACCAGTATCGATCTGCTGCTCGATGCACCCGGGATTCACTTGCACGAGCAGGCGGATGGAAGCTGGATGCTCCAGGATGCCCAGGGGCAGTTCCTCTGGCGACTCCTGCCACCGTCCGGAATGGATGCGAACGGGGTTATGGCCCCGCTGACCCTCACCGTGACGCCTGAGGAGGCCTCTTTCCGCATTACCTTGTCCGTGGACCCGGCCTGGTTAGCAGCCGCTGAGCGCGCATTCCCCGTTCGGCTCGATCCGAGCCTGGCGGACCCGCAGTACATTGCCGGCGAGAGCTATGTACAGAGTACTTCACCCAACCTGCCATCGTATCGGCAACGCAACCGTTTTCTGGGGAGATCAACGTATGTTGGCAATAAGGGCATTACCCGCATCTTTACGCCCGTCGATCTGAGCTTTCTTCCCACCGGTATTACCGCCGAGCATCTACTGTCAGCCGAACTGGTCTTTACACAGTATGTCGCAGAGAATCCTGCCGGGTTTGCAACCTCGGTCTATCCCCTGCAGCAGGCATGGAATGATCTAACCCTTACCTGGAACAACCAGCCGGCGCCCGGACCGGCGATCACCAGTGGCATTCAGGTTTCTCCCGCACTGGGGCAGAAACGCTGGGCAATCACGCCCTGGGCACAGCAAGTGCTGGATGGGGCTGTGTCGAACAATGGCGTGATGATCCGGGCCGATAATGAGACGCAGGGTGGGGGTATCTTCTGGTCCAGTCACTGTACTGGAATCTGTGCCAATCCACTCACGGACCGCCCCTACCTGCAGGTCGAGATTGTCATTGACAGTGGCCTGAACCCGGTGCTGGATACATGGAGCTTCCCGAATGATGCCGGTGTGCCCAGTTTTGCGCAGTTTGTTGACATCTTTGGTGTGCAGCCCACAACCCACCTGATCACGGAGACGATCCAGTATACCTCAACGATACCGTTACCCATCAGCTTTGATGAAACCGGGTTGGAGGCATCACTTCCGCTCACGATTACGGACTTTTTACCAACTACGCCACTCAGTGACACCGACACGCTCAGTGACACCGATACGCTCAGTGACACTGCGACCTATATTCCACGCCCGATAGCTTATCTCTATGAAGAGACGATCGTCAAGGCAATCTATGATGACGACTTTTCGCGCTATTATGCCGATACCTTGAAAGGTGGGCTCTGTGCGGGCATGACGGCAACCGTGGCCGATTTCCATAGCATCGGTGGATCTAATCCTACCGGCTACGGCGGGACAACAACGGTACAGAGTATTCCCCAGGCAGACCCGGCCCAGGACTTTATTCAGGATTATCACGGCCGGCAGGTTGGTTCACAGATGTTGAACTGGCTGGCTGATGACGGACGGTTTGACGCGGTTGGTCTCTACAACCATCTGGTGGCCCGGCTTGGCACACCCGCATGGTGGGTCAATCCCGAAGTGATCGGCATCCTGATCGGAACGGATTGTGATAACCTCGAAGTAGGACATGCGCTGTTCCCCTACAAGATTGTGCCGGAAGCCGGCGACACGGCGCGCATCTATGTGTATGATCCCAACTACCCTCCGGCATCAGCGGATGATGCCGACAACCACTACATTACGATTGATCTGAATGCCAACACCTGGACGTACGAGCTGGCACCCGGCGTGACCTGGTCAGCACGTACGATCTATAGTGCTCCACTGAGTCTTTTCCGGGAAGATCCGCAATTACCTACCTGGGCCGAGAGTGATGTGCTCATGGTTGAGGGGGTGAATGCCGCCTGGGGGGGACAACGGCGCTCCTGGGGTGGGGAGCTCTATGCCTGGGGCGGACAGCGGCGCTCCTGGGGTGAGGATACCTACACGGGGTGCTATGTCGATGACACGGATACTCCGGCATTCATGCAGACCATCGATCGCTCCTACCGGGTTATTCCGCTGACGGGCGCACCCGGTCAGCACTTTCCGTACACACTATTCTTCCCGAGTGGGCAGGACTGGCGCTTTATGAACGCAGGGGCGCGCGACAATGGGACAAGTGATATGGTGCTCTTTGGTCCCCACAGTCTGGCCGGCTTTATTGGTACCGCGCAGGCAGCGACCCGTGACATGGCCGATATTGATGCCGGCTTCCATGAGTTTGCGCTCCGCACGAACGATATCACCAAGTCGCTGACCGCCTACCAGATGCATGAGAATGACACCTGGACCCGGATCTATGTGCTGTCCAATACGACGCTCAGTGCTGGTGAGGTACTCACGTTGACCGTCAGTCCGGATGAGTCGCAGTTCATTGTCGTGAACAACGCACCGGTCACGAAGACCTTCGATCTGGGATTGGGACATATCGGCAGTGACGGGGTTGGGACGATCGTCTATCCGGACCAGCCGATCGGAGCCAAGGAACGACGCATTTACACGCCGATTGTCTGGGAAGATCTGGAACATACGCCTATTATGGTCGAGATCGATGTCAATGCTGACGGCACCATCGACCGGGTTGAACTGCTGGGCGGCAATTTCTTTCCGTCCGTGACCTCGGTTGATGCACTTCCAGCGGTGGGCGATAGCTTCGTCATTATCTCGCAGGAGCAGACAGCCCCTGGACATATTGGCTGGGTCGATCTGAACCAGCCGCTGGCACCGGGTACACTGCCGGCGCCCGGCGGGAGTGGCAATAACCCGGCACTGCGTCAGTGGTTGGAAACCGGCGGCAATCCCGGCTTGCGGCCGGATGGAGGGCTGATTGGTGTCTCCGGTACTCATGGAAATATGTTCCAGGCTATCGGGACACTGACCCCCGGTGATGAAGATATCTACCATGTCGGTGCGCTGGTGGTGGTGCCACTCTATGACCAGGTCATCCCGCGGCAGCAGGGTCGTCCCCTGCACTATCATATAACCGGGTTTGCGGTTGCGCGTCTTACGGCGAGTGACAATGCGGGTGGCGAGGATGCAGCATGTACACCGGCAGCAGGATGTCGCAAACAGGTGGAAGGTACCCTGCTCGGCCTGGTGGTACCGTAAGTCCATGTCGGTGCTTGCAAGTACCGGATGACCCGGATGGCGGACAGCTATCCGGGCAGGTGAAATCTGTGGGCGCGATAACGCCGCGCCCACACCTTGAGGCGTAACAGAAGGGACAACTCCATGCACCTCGACAATATTACCTTCAGTTTTCCCTTTGAACCGGATGCCATCATTCGTGACGAACAGGTCTGTCGCCAGGTGATTGCTGCCCTCTTCCGTGAACGTCCGGAAGTAACATCGGTGATCCTGGCCGAACTGCCAGGTAGTCACTTTGGGCTGAGTAAGCTTGCCGTGCTCCTCTGCCATCCTGAGGGAGCCGATCATCGACAATTTAATCCTCTGGTTATTCGCATGGGCTCCCGGTCTGCGATTGACGATGAGATCCGACGCTATGAGCTGTTTGTGGCGAACACCACCGGATTCCAGTTAGCCCAATTGCGGCTGTATACCCGGTATGGTGAACTGGCCGCCATTGCCTACGACTACCTGTATCAAGAAGATGCATATCACGGCGCGCGGACGCTGCGCGATTTTCTCTGGCAAGACGAAGAATTACACGTTGAACCCGACGATATTACCCATGCGCTGCGCACCCTGTTTCTTGAAACGTTGTCGCGGGGGACCACCCGGAATGGCTGGTACAATGATGCCCGTCGGTTTCCCGACCAGTGTCCCCTCTGGTTCTACAATCAACTCCTGCCGCCAACACTGCATATTCAGCTCCAATCAACGCCGTCGCCGGCTGCGCTCCGCCTGGAGGACGTTCTTGACCCGGCGGATCGTCCCGGTGCCCACGCCCTGCACGGGCATCCCATTATCCTGGCGGCCAATGCCGCTGCCGGCTATCCGCACCTGGAGGTGGTTGAGCGGGATGCGCACCGGGGCGTGCTCCGGCTGCATCTCCTGGCCGGTGAACAAGCGCCACGCTCGGAGATTTATCGTCCCTTTGAACCGGTGGCGGCCCGCATTGATCTGTCTGGACCAATCAATCTCCTGGATACGCTTCCCGATACGCTGGATCATCTCACACTCTTCGGTGAGATCCGGCAGACTCGCTACACGCGACTCGATAACATTCGGACTACGCAGTTGCACCCGGTACTGCAATCAGTATCAGCGCATCCGCTGACGTCGGGCATCCGGTTTGAAAACCCCTTGCCCCACTACTATAATCTCCTCAGCCGTTCACAGATGCTCCACACTTCAATCATTCACGGCGATATGAATCTGGGCAATATTTTGCTCAACCGGGTGCAACCCCGGCGCGACCAGGTGCCGCTGGCCTGGCTGATTGATTTTGATCGCACCATGGCGGGTGGCCACACCGTCTTTGATGCGGTCAAGCTTGAAACGGAATATAAGCTCCACATTTTGCCGCATCGTCTCCAGGGTCCGCACGAATTTCTCTTGCTGGACGCGGCGCTCCATCAGGCGCTGGTCAACCCGGCTCTGTGTATCGAGATGCTGGGAGACAATCTTGAACTCCGCAAAGCCTATGATATCATTGCCACCATTCGCCGGACGGTGCTCCAATCGCTATCACAGGTCGGAATCCCCCCCGTCGAATATTACCTCGGACTGCTGGCCTATGGTCTGGCAGCACTCAAATATGCTAACCTCTATGACGATGGGCGGGGAAGCTGGATCAATGCCTACCCCCGGCTGGACCCGCCGGCCGCCGCTGCCTTTCTCAGTGCCGGCGTTGCCGCAGCCACACTGCCCGAGAGTGCCAAATTGCACGTCGCCCCGCCGGAGAGCTACCCGGAACTCCCCCGGACTCTGTATCAACGCCCCCGGTTGAGTCGCCGTCGGTTGGTGGGACGCGACCGGGTACTGGCCGAAGCGCGGCAGCAGTTCCAGACGCCGGAACCGGTGGTGATGCTCTACGGAACGGTGGGCAGTGGCCGACATGCCGTTGCCCGGGCGCTGTGCGCCGAACTGGAACGGTTAGGGTACACGACAATTGATGTGCAGGCGTTTCCCGCAAAGCATCTGTCCCTGGAACTATGCATTGAAACGCTGGTGGGTCTGCTCCGGAAAGCGGGTGTGCGGCTGCCGGCCCATGTCCAGGCGCCATCAAGTAAGCTCAGCCTCAGTCAGCATACCGAGCGTCTGGCAGCTCTCTCCAGTACGCTGGTTTCGCGACTTGAAGCCGATGCCGCCGAAGGCGACAACCGACGTTGTGTCCTGGTATTTTCCGCCTCTGGTGCCGATACGCGTCTGCGCAAGTTTATTGGTGATATCAGTGCCTATGTCCGATCGACAGCAGTCATTATCATTGCCGATGATCAGTGGACTGAACTCGCGGTGGGTCGGTCATGCGCCATTGCGCCATTACGTCAGGCGGATGTGCAGGCCTATGTCGAGCAGGCGCATCTCCCCCTGGATATGGCGACGATTGAACGGTTACACCAGGCCAGCCAGGGGATGCCCCGGCTCCTGTTTTCTATGCTGGCCTGGGCACAACAGCATCGGGCCGCCAACGAGTCGCTCCGAGATACGGTTGCGCGGATGTCCCGGCATCAGCATGCGCATGAATTTGCGCGCGATATTATTGATCACCTGCCGGCAGGCCAGGTGCGCCGGCTGGAGTTGGCGGCGCTGCTTGACCGTTATGGTGCGGAACCCTATGCCGACCAGCTCTTTGCCGACCTGGCGAGTAGTCAAAACTGGGTTCCCGTTGCGGACATACCGGCGATGAACACTGCCTATCATCTGCACCTGGATGCGCTGCCGGGTCTGCAGGATATCCTGTTTCCCACGGCGCTGGCCCAACTGCGCACGCGCCGCGAGTATCCCATTATCTGTGCCTATCTCGCGCACGACTATGCGACCCGGCCAACATCGCCCAATCTCTATCTGGCGGCATGCTACTGGCATGCCGCAGGCAACCCGACACGTGCCGCCCAGATCCTGCACACTATTATGCAGCAACCCGAGGTGATCACAAGTCCGCAGAGCGCCGAGATCTATGCACTCACCCTGGTGGTGATTGACCAGGTTCGCAGTGATCTGGCCGAAGACCTGCTGGAACTGGCAGGGGATTGTGCGGCGTATCTGGGACGCTACCAGGCAGCCGCCACCCACTTTGAGCAACGCCTGCGGATTATGCCGCCGGGGACGCCGGCTACCCTGCAGCTTGCCACCCGCCTGCTCCAGGTGTATGAAGCTGCCGGGAATGAGAGCGAGGCTGCACGCGTCTGTGATGCTATCCAGCAGCAAGCGCCGCCAGAGAGCCCCTATGTGGCACTCTGTCTGGCTTCGCAGGGAACCCGGCTGCTCACAACCAATCCTGCTGCGGCCGCCCCGCTGTTGCATGCCGCACTGGAGCGCTTCCAGGGCACGCGTTCGGCGTGGAGCCAGGCCGAAGCAAGCTTCTTTCTGGGGAAGTGGGTGCAGCTGGCCGATACATGTGCCCGGGTTGCCGTGCTGCAGGGCCAGTATAAGCAGGCACTCACCCATTTGCTGGCCGTGCGTCCCGTCGCCGCACATCTGCTGCATGATGAACGCTTGATGGCCATGCTGGATAATAACCTGGGCTATGTCTATGAACTCCGTGGACAGGCGAATGATCTCACTCTGGCTCAACATTCGTACACTGCCGCGATGCATATTCGCCGGCGTCTGGGTGATTATCATGGCCAGATGAGTACCGGACAGAACCTGGCCATGTTGACCAACGACCTGGCCACAACTGCTGCCGAGTGGGATGCTGCCGAGGAGCAGTTTCGTGCGGCAGCATCCCTGGCCATGCAGATTGATAAAGCGGATCGCTGGCTGGTTCAGGCTAACTATATGGATCTCTTAATTCGGCGCGGGAAATTTACTGCTGCGCATCAAATCTATACTGAGATCAGTGCGCTGGATGTACCCGATGACTATGTCGCCTACCTGTTGCGCCTGAATCGGGCGCATCTGGCGCTCTGGGAACAGCAGTCGGATGTCTGCCGTCAGTATTTGCTGGACCTGGAAGCGGAAACCCTATCGGCAGAATACCTTCACCAGCAGGAATGGATCCAGTATACGTTGGAGTGCGCGCTGCGCTTTCAGACAACATACCATCGTGACACGGTTGTCAGGCTGCTCTTCGGGCAGGCCAATCAGAGTGATAGTTTGCGTGTCGCGGCTATGCATGCCCGGAATCAGGGTCTGTGGGCCGCGCTCCAGGGTGATGCCGGAGCGGTACAGCCGTTTCTGGAGCAAAGCCGGCAGTATTGGGAACAACTTGATTGTGCGTACTATGCCGCACTGGCGGCGGTGTGGCAGACCTACCTGGCAGTGCGGCACCAGCGGATTGCGGAAGCGCAGACGGCGGCCGTCTATGCCCGGCAGTCACTGGAACCTTTTGGTCACATTCCGGCAGTTCATTGGCTTGGTGGTCTGGAACAGCACTTGCTACCCCAGACAACCGGATAAGCGCATCCTGACGTTATCCACGAGCAAGGACAGGTAGCTATGGCAAAACGTGTTCGACAACACAGACAGCATAGGGGGCCCGATGAAACGGTGGCAACCGCACTGGTCTCGATGCCGGTGGCGGTGCCGCCGGTGCCGCCCGTGCCTTTTCTTGGCCGTGAGCCGGATCTGATCCGGGTGCAGTCTATGCTGACTCAGGACCGCGTTGTCCTGCTCACGGGAATAGCGGGGAGCGGCAAGAGTGCCCTGGCAGCCACCGTGCTGCACCAGACGACCCGGCCGTGCTCCTGGTTGCGGATTGTTCCGGGCTTAACCGATACGGCTGAGGCCTTCCTCTGGCACCTGGCACAACCATTGGCACAGCTTGTGCCCGACGCCTGGCAATCATTCCATCAGGCGCACCAGGCCCGTCGGCACTATCCCCTGTTTGTTTTTTTTCAGGCGATCCTGTCGGCCTATCGGCGTACCCGGACTGAGATTCTCCTCTGTGTGGACGGCATTGACCACGCGGTTGAGCCGGCGCTGGTCTCCCTCCTGGTTGAACTGGGGACATATGTGCAGCAGACCCAGGCGTCGCACCTCACACTCCTGCTGGTCGGACGGCGTGTTCCCTACCGGCTCAAACTGCTGCCAACCGTCACGCTGGCCGGTCTGCCGGCGGATGCGGTGATGCAGTGGGCCCGGCAATGTGGGGTTGATGTGAACCGTCATGATGCAGCGCAGATACTTCAGCAGACGGACGGATTGCCGGGAGCAATCGCGGCACTTCTGGTTGCCATGCAAACACAGCCCGATGTCTTGCACACCACCGGCATTGTCGACCAGGTAGCAATGCGTCAGTTTGTGAACGACCTGTTTGAACATCTATCGGCAACGGAGCAGGCCCTGATCACCCGGTTTGCCCGTGAGGATGTTGGCATCACGGATGTTCCCTTTGATCATCTGGGAGCAGTAGTTGCACTGGAGGATCAGCATCTGGTGCATGCTACCCCAGAGCGTACATGGATGGTTCATCCCCTGGTACAGGCGGTTATGGAGCACTTTGCTCCGGGAGGATAAACGGTATGCATGGACGTCCCGTTCCCTATCGTGCGGAGATTATTGCCCCCCTGTTGACGAGTCTGGTGGCCGGCGAGTGTTGCAGTGTGGTCGGAATCAATGGAGTGGGCAAAAGCAATATGGTTCAGCATCTCCGGCGCGCCGATGTCCTGCAACACTATCTGGGGGAGCAGGCGCAGTCACTGCATGTGGTCACGCTGGATGCAAATCTGCTGGCCTCCTGGACCGCGTGGGGCTTCTTTGAAGGGTTGGCGGAAGCGCTGTTAACCCACATGGCGGAGCATCTGCCGGAGAGTGATACAACATGCCTGCATGCTGCCCACAGGCAGGTAGTTGCGGATGGGGCGAATGTGACCCGATCTCTCCGGCACTGCAGCGATGTTCTGCGGATCGTCCTGCAGGAACTGCGCCTCGTGGTTCTCTTCGATGAGTTTGATCCGCTCTTTACGCATCTGCCTGACATCGTCTTCCGCAATCTGCGCGGTTTGCGGGATCGGCACAAATATCGCCTGATGTACCTCACCTTCTCGCGGGAACGGCTGACGGATCTGCGTGACGAGGCTGATTGGGATGCGATTGAGCCGTTTGTCGAGTTACTGACGTTGCGTGAAATGGGGTTGCATCCACTGCAACCCGCCGACGCTGCGGCAGAGGTGGTACGGTTTGCGACTCGCCATGACCGGAGCCTGGTTCCCGATCGCCGCACCCGGATTGTCACCCTCAGCGGTGGTCATCCGGCGCTGGTCCGCGCCTTGACCCAGATCGCTCTCGATGGCGGAGTGGAGGATGGTTCCCCGGATGCCCTCCTGCGCAGGTCGCCGGCGTTGCGCCTGGAGTGTCGCAAGATATGGGACCAGTTTACCAGTGAGGAACAGGATGCGCTCTGGCAGATTGTGCGCGGCATAGCGCTGGAGTTACGGCAGATGCAGACCCTTCATCTGAAGGGGATAACTCACCTGGCCGGGGATGGCGCACCGGCGATCTTCAGTCCCCTGCTCGCAGCCTATCTTGTCCAGGTTTATGCTCCTGCCGGGCTGAACCCACCCGCGGATGCGGCTCCCGCACCCCTACCTCACCATGATGAACTCGCTCACACTCCCGATCTGCCGCTGGTCATCGATCGGCGTGAGCAGCGCGTCTGCTACTATGGACAGGATATTGGTGAGCACCTCTCGCCCTTGCAATATCGGATGCTGGCCTATCTCTATGAACGCTTCGGTCAACTCTGTACGTTTGATGAGGTTGCCCAGGCGGTGTATGCCGCAGATAAAGTAGCGGATCACCGTGACCCGCTGGCCGTGCTTGCGCGCCGCCTCCGGCAGCGTCTGTCCGAACTAGTGCCGGATCAACCGGTCCTCCTGCGGATTTATAAGGGACGCGGTTATCGGCTCGGATTTCCGCCGGAACTCTGACCCGACTTTCGTATGGCACAATCAGCGTATACGTATGCTCCGGCACCTGGTTGCGCCGACTGCTCTTACTGGTGATCACCCCGGCGGTACTGCTTCGTCCGCGCCGGTTTTACTCCTCAAGAGACCCCCAGATCGTGTGATATGACATACTGATCCGCTGTTGATCGGATAGTGTCCGGCGTATGCCGGGATGCGTTCATCGCATCGCGCGGTCGTTGGCGCTATACTACATTGACTGTGATAATGATTTTGCGTTTCGCTCATTCATAATAAGGTTCATTGTAGTAGTAATGAAGGAAACGACATGATCAAGCGAAGGGTATGCGTGGTACTGGCGTTCATCATCGTTGTTATGACAGGGTTAGCAGGTATTCCGGCTCAGGCTGATGTTCACTATCGTCAGCAGATCGCGTATCACACCGCCAGTATGACTGGTTTAGTAGGCTACTGGTCTTTAGATGAAGGAAATGGAGATATCGCGCACAACTCCTTGTCGAGCGACGATGATGGTATAGTATACAATGCTGCTTGGGTTGCCGGGGTTTCAGGTACAGCATTGCATTTTGATGGAGATGATGATTATCTGGAAATTGCGCACAGTAGTAATCTGAGTGTAGTTCATCAAATGACGCTGGCTGCCTGGGTTAAACCAGAAGCACTGTGTGATTCGAATAATCCTATCATACAGATGGACAACAGTTATGGATTGAAAATCACGAGTAGTGGTCAAGCGATAGGGTTCATCTGGTCCGGCTTTGAATCCCACCATTCGACGACACACCTTATCCCCGATACCTGGTATCATGTGGCGGCAACGTTTGAAGACGGGGTGCATCGCATCTTTGTAAACGGCATCCTTGAAAACCAGGCCACCGATCCGATGGCGACAATCCCCAGTGCTCCTGCTCCAGTGTATTTTGGGAAAGGAGCGTTTGGTTGTGATTTTACTGGAATAATCGATGAGGTATATATCTACCAAACGGCACTGACACCGCAAGCAATACAAGAGATCTATCAAACAGCGACCATTCCAACTACCCCTGACAATTTACAAGTTGAACATAGAACGCCAGACAGTTTCACCCTAACCTGGAATGATACTTCTTCTAACGAAGACGGGTTTAAGATATACCGATGGGACGAATCGTCGCAAGACGTCGGTTATTTCGCATCAACGGAAGCAAATATCACCACATTTACCGATACGTCGGTCCAATGTGGACGCGATTATGGGTACGAGGTGAGTGCATACAATATCCAGGGAGAATCCGCACCCACGTCCCGGGTTACAGGTACATCTCCTCCGTGCTCCTCGTCTCATACTGTCTATCTCCCATGTCTACTTGTCCCGGAAATTGATATTCCTGTTGCTTCGGTCCTGACTCCGTTTGATGCGAATGTGGAAGACGTCGTCGGACCATCGGACTGGTCGGGTAATTATGGGAAGTCGCCTGAGATCATTGTTGCATCAGACGGCGTTGAACTCGATGTTCTGGCTCAGGATTATAATCCTGAAACTCCCTGGGAAGCCGTATTGTTGCATATCAAACCTACATCAACCGGGTATACCATCATCCAGGCACGCACGGATATACCCTTCCTGGATCGAGTGATGGGTCTGGCCCGCGACGAGTCAGGCAATCGCTACTATGCCACTGGTGTGAACGAAGGTAACGTGGTGAGCCCCACGTATCCGCCGCTCAATACATACCGTAATAATATCGTTCGGGTTATCAAACTGAACCGGGCAGGTGACATTGAATTTAATATTGACCTGGATACTGCTCGTCACGCCTACGACAATGATGCTGAGATGATTATCAATCCAATGGTAGCAGCCTCATCCCGGCTGGCAGTCGGCGGCAATGAGCTCGCATTGGTCCATGGCATCAATACGGATCCGGACTGGGATATTGGTGGCGCTCGACATCAAAAGGCGCTTTCTACCCGTCTGGATGCGACCAGCGGTGCTATTATGCAAACGTCTTCTGCATGGGTCAGTCACTCGTTCGACCAGCGTCTCTTCTTTGATGGTGAGGAAATAATCGAGCATCATCTGGGAGATGCGTATCCTCGCCACCTTGTGTTTGCCCGGAACAATACCTCCTATCCGCTCTTTTATATTAAGGGGGAGTTAGGGGAAAACAACACCTACACCCGACTGGGTGGTATTGCACGCATTGCGGGCGACCCGGATTATACGCATATTGCGCTATTCGCTACGGAGAATACTGCCGATACTGGAAGCCGGATTAACGGAGCGCGTAATCTGGCCATAGTACGCGTCACGGGCGATGATCACAGCATCGATCCCGGTTTGCCGGATACGTTGACGGTCTCTTCAAAAGGGACACAGTACGTCAATCGGCTGCGGTGGCTGACGCAGTATTCGTCAGCTTCCAATATACACGCAGAACGTCCCAAGATAATCAGCATCGGTGACAATCAGTATATCGTGCTCTGGGAAGAATGGCGTACTATGAACGAGCATACCGATACGTTTCAGGGTGTCTATGGCATGGTTATTGACGACCAGGGGAACAGATTGCGTCCTGCGACGCTGATTACTGATAAGCATCACTTACATCGTGGCGATGATGCGTTTTTCCTGGACAACCGCGCTGCCTGGATCACGGGCAATGCCGTTGAGCAGAAATTGTATATTCACTTTGTGGATGCCGCGCTTACCTATGAGATGGTACCAGTGGACTGACGGATGAATGACATCTCGTTATAGCCGGGATCGCCAATCGTCCGTATCTGTGTGCCATCCAGCCGCATTCCTGGGGTACCGGAGTGGCAATCGCGTAGCCATAACGGCTGTCCGGTCTGGTACTGCGCCTGCTGTGACTCTCGTCAAGCCAGGTCAGTTCGTGGACGTAAGCGGACATATAGCCGGACACAACTACAACCTCTGGAGCAGGGACACCGCTGGTGTCCCTCTTGTTTTCTCTGCCTGATCGTTTGTATGGACTGCCAACAGAATCGGATACCGTTGGCATACCTCCACCCAATCACTCTTATCCGATTTTCCTTCTCCGTAGTGTCAATATCTTGTGGTTTCGCATGCTGATCAGATGTTGATCGGATGGTGTCTGGCGTATGGCAGGATGTGTTCATTGTATAGTGCATTTATTTTCTCTATACTGAAATAAAGATTAGCTTCTATGGTTGCCTTGGTCATATAAGACAAGACATATGTGGGAGGCGCTATTGTGGGATTTATTACCTACCGAACCATATGCAGGGAAGTCAAAGATATGGCTCTGAGCAAGCGTATCTACATGGTACATGCGGCACACTGCATTCATGGGATAGCCCAAGCATTATGACACGCTCGTGACCTGGTTTTCTCTTTCTACCGGGCTCCATATGGTCAGTGTATCGACCGGTCAATGTCCGAAGGACCGTTTCCCACATACGTCCTATTTCTTATGATCAAGCGCACTACGCTCTCATTCGCATGGCACATCTTCCGTCCACCACATGCTACCAGGACGTAAATGAAAGGACACCATGATGACTGACCATGATGCGACACTGACCGATACGCTGGCGTCTACCCTTGAGGAACTTCTCAAACCAGCCCTCCAACGTTGGGGGCGGCATACCTCCACCGACTATCCCGCCTTTCAGCCCATTGTGACGTTGCGCATGACATATATTGAGGATATGACAATTCAGTTAATCGATGCTGAGGCGCAGCGACGTCAGGTCCATGATAGTGACCGCCAGCGTGCGGTCTGGTACTGCATCCGCAAAGCACTGATCTGTCTGCGCCCGCCCACCAGTACGCTGTCGTCGGAGATCCAGGCGGCACTTGACAACCTGTCACAGCAGCGATGGCCCCGGGATCTGCCGGTTCCGCAGGAGTGTCATCAGTATCTCATGCTTTCTCTTGCCTATGTACTCAAGTCACATACGAACCAGGAACTGGCAACCATATTTGATGTTTCGGTGCGCAGCATCGCGTCTATTCGCAATCAAGCGATTGCGGCGGTTGCCCGACAACTCGCCGCGTGGGAAGTTACGTGCCGGCGACGTGGGAGTGAACCATTAGAGTTATCTGCACCAGTTCGAGTTAATCACCATAGCAACCGCCAGCGGTGACCGAAGTTCCTTACAAATCTATACAAATCTATTGTGTGGAACACAAATCTCACCGTTCGCTTATTTCTAGAGACGGTTCATGAAATTGTCCCACCAGCAGGTCAAAAAGGTCATTTTTGCGACGTGTCACTCCCCATGACGGCTCATGGTGTCGAAATGGTTTATACGTTCCGGTATCGTGTAGGCCGGAGTGGGGAACATGTCCCAAAATCAGCCGGTTTTTCGTGTTCAAGTGGGGCTAGGATTGCATTTGATGCTTTAAAAATAAGCAAATGAGAAGTAAATGCTTATCCACGGATACATCAGCATATTGGTGGATACATGAGGAGAAATAACCATGGAGAGATATCTACGTATCCTATTCATCGTGACGCTGGTTTTGCTCCAGGCCGGACACGATCTCCCTACGGTACTGGCTTCGTCCTCCCATTCCCGTCACTGCTTTGCAGAGACAGGTCACTGCATCCATGGACGTATGCGCGAGTTCTGGGGGCAGAATGGAGGTTTGCCTATCTTCGGGTTCCCTGTTACCCCGCCGCAGATGGAAATGATTGAAGGCCAGTCGCGTCAGGTGCAGTGGTTCGAGCGTGTGCGGATGGAGTTGCATCCCGAAAATCCCCCGCCCTATGATGTGCAACTCGGGCGCCTGGGGGCCGATTATGTTGCCCGCACCGATGCACCCGCGCGTGAGACACCGCAGGATACCTGCCGCTACTTCAATGAAACGGGCTTCAATGTATGTGAGCCCATCTTGAACACCTGGCAAGCTTATGGCCTGAATTTCGATGGTTCGCCTGGGTTCAGTGATGCTGAGCATATAGCCCTGTTCGGCTTACCGTTGACCGGGGTATATGAAACAGTACTGCCCGACGGTAGCATGGGCCGCGTACAGTGGTTTGAGCGGGCACGCTTTGAGATTCACAGCAATGGGTCCGTGCTGTTAGGGTTGCTGGGGACAGAGCAGTATGCTCCCACAACGAGTCCTGACCCGGTGGTACCTGAGCGGCCGAGCAGCGACGCCGCTGTTGCGCGGGTACTCGATCTCACCAATACTTACCGTGCGCAACATGGCTGTCCTGCGCTAGTACGTGAGCCGCGACTGATGCATGCAGCTCAACAACACAGCGAAGATATGGCATATAACGACTTCTATTCGCATACCAGTTCAGATGGGTCGTCTCTCGGAGATCGGGCACATGCTGTGGGCTACACGTTTCGTGCCGTTGCTGAAAACATCTTTGCCGGTCCTGAGACGGCTGAAGATGCGGTCGAGGGCTGGATGCAAAGTGCTGGACATCGCAGCAATATCCTAAACTGTGAATTTCGAGACATTGGTATCGGATATGTTTACATGGAAGATGATAGTGGTAACGTACAGGCCCATCACTACTGGACCCAGATGTTTGGTACGGAATAGCAATCTAATGCTCCCATTGTCGTTCGCGTGCCAGCATGTCTCGGGATAGTTGTACTGCGGAGACGCAGCAATTGAACCACCAGGAAGGAGGAGCACGTATGCCACGAATGCTGGTTGGTGCCTACTCACAGCTTCCACCCGCCCGGACACAATGACTACCCGTTTCGGTGTAAGTCTGTACATCCAGTGAGGCAGATCTGCCTCACTCCCTTAATTCAACACGGATATTTCTCTCAAGAACCAGGATGGGAACTCGTTTCGGGTTTCCCTGCTCTGCTGTTGCCTTGATTTCGTCAGCGCCTTGCACTCTGTACATAGTATAGGAGCGAACCTGGTATGAAACACTATTGGATACTCGGTATCATTGTCATCCTGATGACATCCCTGCTTACGGGTACTGGATATGGGCGTGAGGCTCAGAACACCGACCGTCTGTATGACGAGTTGATGACGATCTACCTGGGCAACCTGGCCCGGCGCGACCATGGTGTCCCGCCACTACGAGCAAATGTGCAGATGACCCGGGCTGCCCGCTGGTTCGCGTGGGACTCGGTTGAAAATCGCCACAAACCGTACTGTGGACATCAGGACAGTCGGGGGTTCTGGCCAGACTATCGTGCCCGTGAATATGGCTACCCCGGTATGGCGGGTGCCGAAAATGCGTTTTGTGGCTATGTATCGCCTGCCGATGCTATCCAGGGCTGGCTGGACAGCAGTGGACACCGTGCGAATCTCCTGTGTGACTGTCACCGTGAGATTGGTCTGGGCTTCTATCGTGGTGGTGATCGGGGGTATGTTGCGCAGATGTTTGGCTATGACCCGGTCTATCCACCGGTCATCATTGAGCATGAAGCGCTAACAACGACGACCCCACAGGTTGGGTTGTATATCTATAGCGCTTCAGGTGATGGGGATATGGTTGGCATGGGTGCGGCGGTCGAGATGCTGGTTAGCAATAACCCGTCATTTGCCGATGCGCTGTGGGAGCCCTATACCGCTGAAAAGCGTTGGACTCTGGAGCCGGGCACTGGCTGGCGTACGGTGTATGTCAAGACACGTGACCATCTGGGGCGCACGGTCACGGTGAGCGACACGATTTATCTGGGGGAAACCCTACCGCGTGCGGAACTGAGCGATGTACTGATGAGCACCACCCGGTCTGAAATCACGATTACGGGCACCGACCAGAGCGGCTGGCCACAGGTGCAGTTCAGTACAGGCTGGCTGGCTGATGACTCGTTCGATCTCTTCAACCTCTGGTGGGGCAACGGGGAACGGGTACAAGATCCTGATGCAATGGGGAACACAGCCTTCCGCCTGGAACCAGGCGATGGCGAGTCGTTTGCCTGGTTCAGCACCACCGGGTTCATCAAAGATCAGCCGCTCGTAGCCTACTTCCGGTTGAAGGCAAGTGACAATACAACAACCAGTGAGATCGCCCGGATCGCGGTTGAAGGTGCGCAGTCCACGTATGGGCCGCTTCATCTGACCGGCCGGGACTTTGCGGCTACCAATGTGTACCAGGAGTTTGCGCTGCCCTTTACGTTTCCGACCGACCCGGAACACCCCTTCCTGAATATAAAGGTCTGGCGCAGCGGCAGTGCCGATGTCGTTATCGATACTGTTACCATTTTTACTGCCTCTCAACCAGTACAAGATACTCTTACCTGGGTACTACCCGGTGGAAACTATCGCGGTCAGGGTGTCCAGGCACGCTATACTGATGAACAGGGCGGCTTTTCGGCAATAATGGAAATGAGTACAAAGGACGTTGTAACCCTGCCTAAAAAGCCTGTCGATGATGAGATTATCTCAAGGGTCTATATGCCACTTCTTGTCCGTTAAACCCGTCTTGTACCAGTAGATAACCCGGTGGCACCTGGTGTTCTCCCATCAGGTGCCACCCGGATACGTATAGTCCTGCCACATCGCAGTGCAAGACCAGCCACCCATTCTCACGCACTCCGTACCTCAGTCACGTGTATTCCCCTCCTCTCATTAATCTATGCGCCATGGTGACGTGTCAATGAGTCTCGTTGCACGTTAGTCACGTGTATTCCCCTCCTCTCATTAATCTATGCACTATGGTGACGTGTCAATGAGTCTCGTTGCACGTTGCGGCAGATCAGCACACGGTAATGCAGGATAAAGGGTCTTGTAAAAGGAGGCTGATTTCATTATCGTAGAGAGCGTACGAATACTGATCGTAACATCATAGCAAATCCTCAAAACACCAGTAAGCGTATTCACACACCTGACGTTACCATCACCTCCTGCACTACTGCTTACCACAGGTGTGCCATGTCATACTGCGTATGGATATGGTATGCAGACCAGTGTCACATCATTCCCAACGTAGCGTGTCGATATATACCACCTGCATACAACCAGATTGAAGCAACTGATTGTCGATGTCCCCCTGTGAGCGTGTAGGGTCTGTTGACATTTGACTGCGGTTGGGAGCACGGAGAGAGATACCTTTCATGTGTCTCTGGAGTAATGAAACCGCCTGCTACCGCTGTGCGGCCTGTTCTCTGGATTGTGCAAAGCAGCGCACAATCGCGCATGTTCGCAAAGTGCGGCATATGCCAGCAGAAACCCAAAGTGAGGAGGAACATTTTCCGTCAAAGAACAACATAGAAGGTACCGCATGTGCGGCGGAAGTCGTGAGAGAGGAGGTGCAAACAGTCTTACAACAACTAACTCCAGTTTGACACTGTTTACTACAAAGTGTCATGCAAAGGTGAACCCTTATCGCCAGAAAAAGTGAACCCCTGGTTCATGCTACACGCACGCTGGCATAGAGACGATCATGTTATTCGGAACGACTAAAGGAGGAACGTTATATGCTCACCTGGACGAAACCGGCATGGGTACGCCTGTTCTTCTTCATGGGGGTATTTTTAATGCTCTTTATGGGGTATGGACCATCGACCGCAACTCCATTTATCACGGCTGCGCCTGGAAACAATCAAGAGGCATTCTGCGGGCCGATGGATATTGTCATTGCTATCGACGACACTGGCAGCATGGAATCAGCTATCGCTAATATCAAGGCAGGTATCAAAGATCTCATTGCTGAGATCGATACTGCTTCTGATGGTGATCTCCGGCTGGGATTGGTCACCTTTAAGGATGATGTCACCATACGCAACGAACTGGCGCCCGATAATGCCGATGCGGTAATCACCAATATTCAGAGCTTGTTTGCCAATGGTGGCGAGGGATCGCCAGAAGCAAGCGACGAGGCGTTGCGTGTGATAATCAATGGAAATGATGATTTTGCGGCAAGCTGGCGGCCTGAAGCGCGTAAGATCATTGTGCTGGTAACGGACGCTGAACCGGGCGGCTTGGATGATCTGTATGAAGAGGGTGTTGATGATGTCAATGCCCATAATCGGGCGCTGGAAGCCGCCGCCAAAGGTATCTTCATTGTGCCGGTTTTTGTCCCCACGATGACCGATTGGTCAAATCCAGAACTGGCGCGTCCCGTCATGCAGGACTATGCCGAGACGACAGGTGGGATCTACCGTGAGACAGCCAGTGATGGTAGTGGGACGCTTGATGCGATCAAGAGCTTGCTGGAGACGTGTGCGTTCCGCCCTGATGTCTGGATCAAAGACCATGTGGCCGATGTTGGGCATGAACCAAGTAATGTTGCGCCCATATGGAACAGTCCGGATATCAAGGTCTGTATGGGTGATGAAGAGTGTGACACGCATCAAAAGGTTGTATTCGGGTACCCGGAAACCTATATCTATGTCACGCTACGCAATAATGGCCCCAATACGGAGTCGCCGCCACAGGGCGCAACCGGTGATCTGCATCTCTACTTTTCATCGCTGGGTGGCGCGTCACAGTGGAATCCATCCGCTCCCGATGGTGGTCCTGTCTCAGGTGACTGGACCTGGATCAATGCCAGGTACGATATCTCCATTGCTCCGGGTGAGCGTGAGCGCACGGTGCGGATCCCCTGGCCGGTGGATAAGATCCCTGCGCCTGGTCACTACTGCATGCTGGCCCGCTGGGTGTCCGACACCGACCCGATGACGTTCCCGGAAACGGTTCACACAGTTGAAAATACGAAGAACAACAATAATATCGCCTGGAAGAACTTTGATGTGATCCAGGCTCCACGGGGTACGCCGATTAATCGGCAATACGTTGTCCGTCCAATCGGACAACAGAACTCAGATCTCATTATCGAGTCCACTCCGCCATTCCCCGGCACGATTGAGCTGCGGCCAGGCAACCTGGCAGATCCGCGAACGGTCCAGGGCGAAGGCATTGTGCGGCGTGGAGAGCAGTCGGTCATCATTGACCGCGATGGTGGTCGGCTTGTTAATCTCCAGCCAGATACCGACGGTGATGAGGTAGAATTTATATTTACGCCAGACGCATCAGCAAAACCAGGCAAGGTGATTGTCGATGTTTTCCAGGAGGCAAACCTGCCGCCGGTCCAGGATGTGGGTGGTACCCGGTTTGAGATCGTCATCCTGCCGGAGGATGCGCCACCGGTCGCGCCCATTGCTGCGATCGATGCAGTCGCGGATGGAACCGCTATTATCTGGCAGCATGAGAAGCCCAATCAGATCTATGAGGTGCTGCGGAGCGACCGTGATAACTTTGTGCCCGGTGATCCCGATGTCACGGTTATTGCCGAAGTTGAACCGGACGGAAATGATGGCACTGAAGCACTACGCTTTATTGATGTGGATGCACCTATCGGGGCCGAAGCACCATTTTATATGGTGCGTAGCAAGAATGAAGACGATGAGGCGGCAAATAGCAATATTGTGACGCTACGGAACTCACCGCCAGTACCGCCGCTTCCATTTAATGTCTTTGGCAAGGTGGTGAGCCCGGGAGAACCCGTACCAGATGGTACAGTGATCCATGCGATTATCAATGGACGCATCGTTGCCTCGTCGCCCATCTTTACCTCTACTAGGGGGAGCGGTCGCTACACACTCACTGTTCCGGGTGATATTCCCGATACGGAAGCCATTGAAGGTGGACAACCCGGTGATATTGTCAGGGTTGTGGTTGAAACGACTGAAGGTCCCCTCTCGGCTGTGACAACCTGGGAAGAAGGAGATCTGGTTCGACTAGATCTGGGTGGTACCGACCCGACTCCTGGCCTCCTGGTCGAACCTACGTTTGCAACCTGCCCACCAGACAGTGAGTTGCTGGAACATGTCTCCGGCTACGTGCGGCGCGATAAGGAGAGCGGACAGTCTCGCACGTATGAACTAACCTTGCCGGAAGAAACACAGGTGGTGGTAGTGGGGTATGCTCAGGAAGGTCATCCGGAGTCGTGTCCGGATGGCAGAAATTGTGGGCAGAGTCAACTCCACGAGGAGTTCAACGTGACGATTAATGGCGATCGTGTTGGCACTTACTATGACCAGACGGCTGGTGATGCCTGGTTCCCCGTGGGTCCCTGGCGTACGGAGAAGAGTCTGCCGGCCGGGACACTGACCGTCAAGGTTGATCATCTGCTCACTGGTACCAGTGCCGAGTCGGTTTCCTTCAAGCTTTCGGTGTGTGCAGTAGACATTTCCGCATTACCGACGGCCACGCCGACGGCGACGGAACGCCCAGCGATTGAGCCGACGGCGACGGAGCGCCCAATACAGCCGACGGCGGAACCGACGGCCACACCCACAGTGACGGAGCGCCCAATACAGCCGACGGCGGAACCGACGGCCACACCCACGGTGACGGAGCGCCCAATACAGCCGACGGCGGAGCCGACGGCCACACCCACGGTGACGGAGCGTCCAGTGCAGCCGACGGCGGAGCCAACAGTGACGGAGCGTCCAGTGCAACCCGATGCCAGTGCGGTGATTACCCGCCAGGGTGGAGAACTGGAAACCGAATCTATGATGGTGACATTCCCAGCGGGTGCTGTGAATGAGGATCTGATAGTGACCTACAGCTCATTGCCATTGCCGGCAAATGCACTGGTTAGCTTCAGCCTGAAAGCCGAGACCATGGAGCAGCCAGAACAACCAGTGACACATTTCCGTAAACCTATTACCATTATGGCACACTACACAGATGCCCAGGCGCAGGTGTTGAATGTTGCGGAGGAAGATCTTGTCCTGGCCTACTTCGACGAAGTGCGCAATAAATGGGTTCAAGTGCAGACAGACCAGGTGAATACGGAAGATAATCTGGTCATTGCAACACTTGATCACTTTACAGATTTTGCCGTAATGCCACGAAGTGCTGTGGCACAACCTGGCGGAGAGAGTCGGGTTTATCTCCCAATGATAAGTCAGTGAGCCGGCGATATAGTATCGTATCGGTCGCGGGGTCTCCTGCAGGTGTGAGCCTGCGGGAGACTTCTATGTACATGGTGCGCTTGCTCCGATGACCTGGGCTTTGCACCACTTCTGGTCCATTCTACCTGAGGCAGGTAGCTGCATAGGTAGGGTCGTTTTTCATCGATGGCATCACTTACCGAACCATGTGCTCCACCTATGTGTCGTGTGATCAAAAGCATACCGTGTACAAACCGGCCACGGTATGCTTTTGATCACAGAATATGTTGGTATATATCCTGATGGTAGCCTGTCTGTTCCACAATGTCGTGTATCAGTTTTTCATTTCATTGCTACCAGTAGCCCTACAACACCTCCCCCGCCGTCTGCCCCGGCCCACCGATGGCAAAGCGCGCCACATCCGGCATCGCGTCCCCATAACCGGCGCGGGCTACCGCATCCCGCGTGTGGGCCAGTTCCGTTACCAGCATGGCCGCCAGATCGAGTAGGAACGTGACCTCCGCCGGATCGACCGCCTGCCGCGCCGTGAGTACCGCGCCGCGTTGCGCCAGATCAGCCCGTACCCGATCCAGGTTCAGCCGTCGCTCCCCGGCAGGGCCGATATCCATCAGCGCTGCCAGGGCCTGTGCCACGGCCCGGGCCTGCGCCGCGTGTGCCCCATAGTAGCGGGCGGTCGCGTCCACGCCCTGCGTCGCCGGACCATGCAGTTGGATCAGGCCGGCCTGCAGCCGCGCCGCTGTCAGATCCATCGAGCGCCCCAGATAGACCCCGCGCACCCGCCCGGCACAGCGGGCATAGCCATACCAGAAAGCCTGCTGCCCGCGCGGCTGTTTCCGCGCCGTCAACCGCACCCCCCCGGCGGTGTAGGCAAAACGGGTGGCCTGCTCCAGCCAGGCAAACCAGGCGGGGGTATCGAGCGCAATCGCATCCTGCCCCTCCCCGAAGCATAATGTTTTCTCGACAACAACAGCGGGTGATCGTTCCATCGGCTAGTCCTCCTGTTCCGTGTCCGCGATGCCCTTTGGCTGTCCGCGTTGTCTAACAGTCTACCATATTTCTGTTAGACAGTGGCCGATTGCGCGTCCGGCTGCGACAAACGCGGTATGCGCGGGAGAGCGGGAGCTATGGTAGAATAAGACGTGCGAAGCCCAGTTATCAGGTTCTATCGTGGGAGATCACCGCTATGGACGACTTTCTTTCCCCGCAGGCCGCCCCCGCAGCGGCTGCGGACGCCATCAGGACAAACGGTTCCATGCTGGTCCATGCGGCCACGGACGCCCACGCTCCGCTGCAGCGCCCGCTGGCCGAACTGGTTGCGGCGACGCTCACCGCCGCCGGACGCAGTCGGGCCACGCAGCGGGCCTACCAGACGGCGATTGGCCTGTTTATTCAGTACCTCGACCAGGAACGCGGCGCGACCGTGCCCGCTGATTTCACGACGGACTGGCGGCCGTTTGCGACGGCGCAGACGGAAGGCAAGCGCACGGTCTGGGCGTTTCGGCCACCGGCGGTGGTGCTGCGGCTGGTGGATGCGCAACTGCTCGATGGCTTTCGCGCCTGGCGCACCGCGCAGGGCGACAGCGTCAACACCGCCGCGCAACGGGTCTATGCCGTGCGGACCTTCCTGGCGGTGGCGCTGCGCGATGGCGTGCTGACGGATGATCAGGCGCGGCTGCTGGGGCTCCAGGCCTATCGGGCACGCCAGCCGCGCACCCAGCAGCCGGTCGGGCGGCGGTTGACGGCGGGTGAGGTGCAGGCGCTGCGCGAGGTGGTGGACACGACAACCGCCAAAGGGAAGCGCGACCGGGCCATCCTGGATGTGATGCTCTACGCCGGGTTACGGCGCGAGGAGGTGGCAGATCTGGACCTGGCCGCGTTTCGGTCGGACGGCGGGCGCTGGTGGATGGTCTTCACGGGCAAGGGGCAGAAAACCCGACGGCTGAAGGTCCACGATGCGCTCTACCAGAGCCTCAGTGCCTGGCTGGAAGCGGCCGGGTTGACGTTCGGCGGGGCGGGGCCGGTGTTTCGCAGCTTCGACCGGGGCGATCATGTGACGGGGAACGGGATTGATGCCAGTCTGATTGGCCGGCTGGTGGCGCGGTATGGGCATGCGGCGGGCCTGGCGGCGGAGCGGGGGAGCCACCAGCTCAGTGCGCATGATTTACGGCGGACCTGTGCTCGGAATGCGTATACGAATGGGGCGTCGCTGCTGCTGGTGCAGGCCATGCTGGGCCATGAAGATCCCAAGACGACGGCGCGGTATATCGGGGCCGATGAGACGGACGATGATACCGCGGTGGATTATGTGCGGTATTGAGTACGCTTGGCTACGGGGTGTCGCTCCGCATGACCAATGTATGGTAGCAGGTTGGTGGCGCTCTGTGGCATACGCCCGGATGCCACACTGGTTGGTGCGGTTGCCCGGCCAGGGCACATCTGCCCATATGCTATACTGGACATGGTCGTGGCGTCATGCCACTCCTGCAGCGGGAGGATCATCGGCAGCAGCATGCCAGGTCGAACACGTATCCATCGTGGCGGGTATGCCCGTAGCTCCCTCCTCCCGCACGCTTGGCACGCCCTGGTCGCGGTCGATACCACTGAATGATGGAGGAGCGGTAAGCTACCCACCGCTCAAGCTGGTGGGCTTTACCCTGGCGCTACCGACACGTCGGCATCCGGGTAGTCTGGCTGGCTTGCAACAGCCCGACTGGAAATATTTCCAGCCGCGATTACATCAGCCGGGCCAGCGAACCCGCACGATGTGCAAACAAAAGAGGCTTGCGTTTTGCGGTTGTTCTTATCAATACAACCACACGCAGGACAGGTACGAGAAGTATTACGAGGATCTACAAAGTGGACAGGTACACCCGCCAGAGCGGCTTTATACACAAGAAACGCGCGAAGCTGAAAGAATGCCCAACGATGGAGTGTGGCACGCTGAGACCGTCGAGCCCTTACCCGCGTGCGAATATGCGTCAGATCCTCCAACGCTATTGCCCGCTTCGTGCGTTTGGCCTTTGCCACAATCTCTTTCGACAGGCAGTGGTTCACGTGTTTCGCAAACCGGCGTTCTTGTCCTGCCAGTTTTCGCAACCGGCGTCGGCTCCCGTGCGTTCCTGTACGTTGCAGTTTTTGACGCAACCGGCGATGGCGATAGCGCACGTTTTTCATTGCCGTACCAGAGTGGATGTCGCCATCGCTATCGGTTGCAATGTTTGTCACGCCCAAATCAATACCCAGGACGCCTGCAACGTCAATCGGTTCTGGTGCTTCAATGTCATATGGAGCAAACAAATACCAGGTAGAACCAACCAGTACCAGATCCGTTTCACCACGCCGCGAGGCAAGCACCTGTCGCTGTCGCTCACCGCACACAAACGGAATAGCGTGCCGCCCATCCAATGTCCAAAGAGATACTTCGGATTTGGGCAACGCAAACGACAGGATACGGTCATCATAGGCAATCGCACCATGCGGGGCGAACGACCGTTGAACCTTCTTGTCGAGCTTGTAGGCGTCTGCCACCTTTGCAATGCAGCGTACCGCCATTTGTGCCGCAAGCCCGAATGTCTCCCGTACCGACTGGTACACCAGTTTGTGAACAGCAAATTGCCGGAAGGTTTTTGTTTCCCACGCCACCTGACTGATGTAATCACAGGCAGCATTCGCCGCTGCAAGCGTGCGTGTCAGCGCATCAGCCTGTTCGGGTGTGGGGAGCAGTTTCAATTGTACGCTGAGTTTCATACTATGAGTATATCACGATGGAGATGCCTGCGCAAATATGTGCTAAAGCAGGCTCAAGCATGGGCGTTCCTCCCACCGCTGAAGCAGGTGGGTTTCCCGCCCTAAAGGGTAAACATCTATGAATCAGCGCGTCACTCGTGACACGGACCAGGCCGCAGCCGAACTGGACGCGCGGCGGCCTGCTGGGCGCGACCGCGCCTTTAAGGGGGAGCTATGACACGCTGGTTCAACACCGCCGGGCCGTGCCACCCCGACTACCACTACATGCTGCCCACCGCCGCCCGCTTGCCGCTGGTGGGCCGCCTGATCGCGCAGCAGAGCTACTTTGTGTTGCATGCCCCCCGGCAGACCGGCAAAACCACCGCGCTGCTGGCGCTGGCCCGCGACCTGACCAACAGCGGGCACTATACCGCCGCGCTGGTCTCGATGGAGGCCGGGGCCGCCTTCCCCGATGACACGGGCGCAGCCGAGAATGCCGCCCTGGGAACCTGGCGCACGATGGCACGCTGGCAGCTTCCCGACGCGTTGCAGCCGCCCCCCTGGCCGGAAGCCGCACCGGGCACCCGCATTGCCGAGGCGCTCGGCGCGTGGGCGCGGTCGTCGCCCCGCCCGCTGGTACTCTTCCTGGACGAGATCGACGCGCTGCACGACGAGGTGCTGATCTCGGTGCTGCGCCAGATGCGCGCCGGCTATCCGGGGCGACTGTATGGCGCATTCCCGGTGGCGCTGGCACTGGTAGGGCTGCGCGATGTGCGGGATTATAAGGTGGCATCCGGCGGCAGCGACCGCCTGTACACCACCAGTCCCTTCAACATCAAAGCCGAGTCGATCACCCTGCCCGCGTTCACCGCCGAAGATGTCGCCATGCTGTATGGGCAGCACACCGCCGACACCGGGCAGGTCTTCACGCCCGACGCACTGGCACTGGCCTTCGAACTGACCCAGGGGCAGCCCTGGCTGGTCAACGCCCTGGCCCGCCAGTGTGTCGAGGTGCTGCTACCCGACCCGGCGCAGCCCATCACTGCCGACCATATCCGGCAGGCCAGGAACATCCTGATCGAGCGGCAGGATACGCACCTGGACAGCCTGGCCGAGCGGCTGCGCGAGGAGCGTGTCCGCCGCATCATCGAGCCGATGCTGGCGGGGCGCACCCTGGGGGATGTCCCGGTCAATGATCGGCAGTTTGTGCTTGATCTGGGGTTGGTACGGCGTGACCCGGCGGGCGGGCTGGAGATTGCCAACCCGATCTACCGCGAAGTCATTCCGCGTGTGCTGTCCAGTGGTGCGCAGGACTCATTGCCCCGTATTGCGCCCACCTGGCTCACGGCTGAGGGGCGGATGGATAGTGACCGCCTGCTGGATGCCTTCCTGGCGTTCTGGCGGCAGCACGGCGAGCCGCTGCTGAAGGCCACGCCCTACCCGGAAATCGCGCCGCACTTGGTGCTGATGGCCTTCTTGCATCGGGTGGCGAACGCGGGCGGCACGCTGGAACGCGAGTATGCCATCGGCAGTGGGCGCATGGACATCTGCCTGCGGTATGGGCCGGACACGCTGGCCCTCGAACTGAAGACCTGGCGCGACGGCAGGCCCGACCCCCACAACGAGGGGCTGACCCAGCTTGACAGCTACCTCAGTGGGTTGGGGCTAGATACCGGCTGGTTGGTGATCTTCGACCAGCGCAGCAACCAGCCCCCGATAGCTGAACGCACTACCAGCGAAGCGGCGACCACACCGCAAGGTCGCCGCGTGACCGTAATCCGGGGATGAGGGAGCTAACTCATAGCTCTTAAATAGTGTTCAAAAGTGTGTTATCATACACTCTATGAACACCTATACGATACGACAGTTCGCGGAGCAGGTCGGGTTATCAGTAACGACCCTTCAGCGATGGGATCGGGAAGGAAAACTCAACCCTCTCCGCACGCCAAGCAATCGACGACAGTACACTGATGATCATATCCAACAAGCGTTGGGGTTGCGGGGTATTCAGATTGCCCCTGCGCCACGCAAGACTGTCGTGTATCTACGTGGTTCCCGTCAAGCACAACGCCCAGACCTGGATAAGCAACGCGCTGCCCTTGAGCAGTTCTGTGCCGCACGCGGCATCGCCGCTGACGACTGGATCGCCGAAATCGGTGGGGGCTTACACGTCAAACGCCCGAAGTTGCTGAACCTCATTGATGCCATCGTTGCCGGTCAGGTTGCCATGCGCATTATTGCCCATACCGACCGACTGGCTCGCTTTGGATATGATCTGGTGACCCATATCTGTGCCACCCATCAGTGTGAAATACTGGTACTTAATCAGGAAACACTCAGTCCAGAACAGGAAATGGTGCAGGATTTGATGACGATCATACACTGCTTTTCGTCTCGATTGTATGGGTTACGAAAGTACCGAACATCACTGAAAGAAGCATTGGAACCATATGGAACGAGCCCACAAGATACGTCTCAATCCGACGCCTGACCAGGATCAGTATTTTCGGCAGGCCGCGGGCAATGCTCGCTTTGCCTGGAACTGGGCGCTGGGCATGCTGCGGGAAGCCCGCAAGAACCAGACGACCCTCCCCCTGGTGGGCGACCTGAAAGCCGAGTTCAACCGGATCAAGCGGGAACAGGTTCCGTTTATGCTCGAAACCACCACGTGTGCGCCAGAGCAGGCATTCGCCGATCTACAGCAAGCACTATCGAACTACTTTAACGACATCAAGAAGCGCAAGAACGGGAAACGCCGTAAGGATGGCACGCGGGTGGGCTTTCCAAAATTCACGTCGCGCAAGCGGGGCTATGGCTCGTTCTACCTGGCAAACGACAAATTTACCGTTCAGGGGCACTGGATACGCATCCCGAAACTGGGGTGGGTCAACATGACCGAACCGTTGCGCTTCGCGGGCAAAATCATGAGCGCCCGCATCAGTGAACGCGCAGGCTCCTGGTTCGTAAGCATCCAGGTGCAACTCCCCGAACCGGAGCAGACGGCACCGGAACGGGTCATCGGGGTAGACCTGGGGGTAAAAGCGCTGGCAGTCGATAGCGACGGTGAGGTGTTTGAGAACCAAAAGCACCTTGCTGCTGCGCAAAAGAAGCTCCGCCGCCTGAACCGTTGGCTGGCCCGCAAGCAGAAGGGCAGCCAGAACTGGCATACGGCGAAACGAAAACTGGCACGACTACACGTGAGGATTGCCAATCTGCGGGCGGATGCCACGCACAAGCTCACCACGCGATTGGCAGCAAAAGCCAGTACCATTGCGCTGGAAACGCTCAACGTGGTGGGCATGCTGAAGAACCACACGCTGGCGCGGGCAATTTCGGACGCTGCCTTCAGTGAGATGGTGCGGCAACTGGGCTACAAAGCGGTGCAGGTGGTACGGGTTGCTCCGTTCTATCCGTCGAGTAAGACCTGTCACGCATGCGGGCACAGCAACCCTGACCTGACGCTGGCAGACCGGGTGTGGGCATGTCCCGCCTGTGGAACCATAGTGGATCGTGATGGAAACGCAGCACGAAATATTCGAGATGAAGGATTGAGGCTCATCAGTGCCTACAAACTGACCGTCCCCGGCAGTGGCTACGTCGGGACGTAAAACGCGCCTGTGGACTGTGTGTCAGACGTTCGCTCAAGAACGCAGTGCAGGATGAAGCAGGAATTTCAGAAGTGTATATAACGTACTTTTGAGTACATGTGAACACGTAGAAAGTAGCAGGAGACCCTGTATGGAGTGTGATGGTGCGAACGCTCGCCAGCGCGGCGGGCAGCAACTCTGCCGGCAGGGAGACCAGCACACACCGGGGGTTCGCCCGTCTTGATGCAATATCACCATCAGGCAGCCGCCGCCGGCGCCGGCTCGGGCCGCTCCATTCCCGCATACCATGCAGTGAATGTGGCGCGGAGGTCGTCATTCAGCACCTGCACCCGCACCTGGAGCAGCCGATGGGCCCCGTGCTTCGTCCACCGCATCTGGTGCTGCTTCGCCATCCGCGTGCGTACCACCTGATTGACCGCTGACCCGGTGAACCCGTTTGCAATTCGCTCGCCGGAGCGCTCGCGGAAAGAAGTGAGAAGAGAACATGGACACTGGAGCATGAACCACATGCGTATACCCGGGAGATCGTGGTCCATACTTCATTGTCAATTTTCCATGATGAGAAGCGCCGCTGCGCCAGGTTGGCTGCATCTGGATACGTCTCACCCCAGGTTTCTCACGGAGATCGCAGCGGAAGGGGGCAGCGGGCTGTACATCATGGAGCCCGACAATCCTGCTGTCCCGCATCCGCATGCGCCAGCCCCCGGCGTGTGCTGGTCTCAGTTGCCCCCAAACTGTCTTCAGCAGCACCGCCATCGCCGGGCGCTCATGGTCTCAGCAGCGGTGCTGCCCGGCAGCGACCGCCGCAACGAAGCGCACCGGGTCAGTCCAGGAGCGCCCGACCAGCACTGCGGGGAGCACCGTTCCGGCAGGCAGGTGGATCGTCTGCGCAGCGACCAGGTCGCGCCAGGGTTCCACCAGGCGGATGCGGACCCGTTGCAGATCGCGCACGGGCTGTGCATGCCAGTCAGTCATTGGATCCCTCCACCCTCTCCGGACGCGGCGGCTCCGGCACGCGCCCGATCTGGATGTCGGCAAAAGCGGCCAGCGGCGCGGCTAACCAGGGCAGCGGGTCCAGGCCCAGATCTGCGATCTGCTGCGCCGCCTGCTGCTGTTCCGCCAGCGTCTGCCGGGTCGCCGCGTGGTTCAATGGACAATGGAGAATGCAGAATGCAGAATGGATTACCCAGGTACATACGAAGCTGTTCTCGTGGATGCTCACACGTAGTAATCAACTCTCATGCCGTCCATGGATGCCACCTGCTTCACTACTCAATTGTCCATTGTCCCTTCTCCATTGTCCAGTATTTCCTCGTGCCCGACGCGGCCCAGGTAGCGGGTGTGGCGTTTGCCGTGCTCGTCCCGCCAGCGGAAGGAGCGGTAGGGGCCGTAGCTCACCGGCACCGCCACCGGCGTCAGCGTCCCGTCCTCATTCCGCTCACGTTGATCTTTCCCGCCGGTGTGACCAGCATCACGGTCCCGCTGCCGCTGATCGACGACGGCGCAGATGAGCCCGACGAGACGGTGACGCTGGCAATCGTCCCGTTACTCAATGCCGCCCTGGATGGGCCAGTCGTTGCCACCCTGACCATCCCGGACAACGATGTGCCCGCCACGCCTGACCCGGAAACGGCCCCGACGGCCACGCCCGACCCGGAAACGGCCCCGACGGCCACGCCCGACCCGGAAACGGCCCCGACCGCGACCCCCACCCCAACCGCTGAACCGGGAGAGGCAGGGGATGAAAACCGGGTGTACCTGCCGCTTGTGCTCCAGTAACTGGTCGGGCATGGAGGACATTCGGGATTGCATGGACCACACCGTGACACAGACGTTGGTTTCGGGCCGCGAACGCCTGATCTGTGCGATAGCGTTGCATGGACCCATGCGCTGGTTATCTATGCTGGCGGTTGTCACCGCGCGGGGACCGGGCAACCGCCAGCGCTCTTGCTGGTATTACGGCCGGGAGGCCGTTGGTGTGGCATCAGGAACCGGCGATGATCCGGATGCGGCTTCCCGGGCACGCGTCACGAGCGTGGCTTCCGCCGCACTGGTTGGCTGAACCGTTGCAGGCACCAGCATGAGCGTGAGCGCACGGGCCGTTGGACGAAGCGCTGCGACGGTCGCATGGGTAGCCTGGTACTGGCCCGCAACCGCGGTGATGGTGGCCGGAGTGCTGCCCCCATCGCGGTACACGGCCACTCCGGTTGCTGCCACAATGGTCGCCTCCAGCAACACCCGATTGACCTGCAGTTGCACCTCCCGCTGCAGCGTGGGATCATGTGGCGTGGCGAGTGCTTGCCGGGGTGCGGTGCTCTGGGGCCGCGGAAGATGCGCACCGGCCCGATACCCCAGGAACAGGAGCAATCCATTCACAACGGCTGCCACCAGGAGCGACGAGGCACTCCGGCGCCCGCCCTGTGCGGAATGCACGGCCGCATCCGGGTGCGTATGGAGGAACCAGACGAGGAGGAGTGCCGTACTGAGGCCATAGACCAGGCTTTGACCCGCCAGGCGCACCATGCCACCGCTGGCGAAGATGCCGATACCAAAGCTCCAGATGAACCCCCAACTCCCACTACTGACCACGATCCACCATGCAGCGTACCGCACGACCCGCCGGAGGATGCTCCACTGTGCCAGCCCCAACCCGCCACCGAGCGCCAGGCCGTGGATGATGTTCCCCAGCGCACCTCCCGGAGGAAGCATATACCCCAGGAAAAAGCCACCAAGCCCACCCAGGGTCGTGACCAGCACCCAGTGGCGTGCCCAGGGCACAGAGCGGCGGAGCACCAGCCATTGCCCCAGGCCCAGGACGGTGCCGAGGATGGCCCCGACCAGCGCCACCCCCAGCGGATTGAACAGGTGCGCCAGGGGAAACCCAATGAGCGTGCCAACAAACAGTCCTACGGCACTCCCGACTGCTGTCACCAGCGTCCAAAGCAGCGCAACGATGATCAGTCGTCGTGTCGTCCCCATCGCGTACCCTCCGTGTTCCCGTTCAGCCACTGGCGCATCGGCCCGCCGCCAACCTGGAGCATGCAGCAAGTAAGGATGCCAGTTTGGTATGGCAAGTGTAGCAGAGGCCCACGCGAACGTCAATCAAGAAACGGTTGCCCATGCATCTGACGATGACCGGCACCGTACAGGCAGGAAGATCGCACGGTTGGTCAATGGTGGTGTAGTCACATGCGTTTTTTTGCCCACAACAGATCAGCCACGGCGTGGCAGCCGCGCTCACAGCCGCTCACGGATCGTCCGCTCAATCAGAGCATCGCGTTCGCGCAGTTGGGCGCTGAGGGCCTGCACCTCCCCCTCCAGACGGCTGCGAACGATCTCGTTCTGCTGCGCCGCATCCACAGCAGTCTGGGCCGCGCGCAGGCGCTGCTCCAGCGCGGCGATCTGCGCCTGGGCTGCCTGGCTGGTGGCCTGCAGATCAGCGACCTGCTGCTCCTCTCGCCCGTTGTCGCCCAGGGCGCCCTGGCAAAGGTGGGCGAAGATCCTACGGACCACGTAACACACCTCACTGGACAGGCCTGGAACTTGCTGCGCAGCGGCGCCCAGGGCAATCCGAAGGCCGAGACAGCGCTGGAGATCTATCAGGAGGAACCGGACGACCAACGCAATCTCGACCGACTGGCACGATACCTCGCCGACTACCTGCGGCAGCACCACCAGGCCGGAGACGACCTGCGCACGGTCGTTACGCACCTCCAACAGCAGGCACAGCCGGCGGGCATATCGGTTACGTTCACGAACCATGGGACGAATGATGGTCAGCAGACCGGGGTCAACTACGGCACCATGACCCAGACCACCCAGACGATTACGAATACGGCGCCGAACCAGGGTGCGCAGGGGACGTTTCATGGCCCGGTGAGAAGAGTTTGCCGAAAAGGTGGTTCCCCGGCAGAACCTCCACCCGGCTTTTTCCTCGTTCAGAAGTCCCATAGTGGAACCCAGCACCAGGCATCCACAGGCAGCTGCGCTCAGGCCACAGCCAGTTCCTCAATCATTGCCTGCGCCTTCTACCGCCGCCGGCGCTGGGAAGCGAAAATGGCTTCCCGCTGCGCATCGTTCAGCGTGAGCCGCTCGACCTGCCCCATCCGCGTGATGATCTGCTCGACATCGGCACGCGTGGTGATCTGCCGCGTCCAGAAGAGGCGCAAGATCGCGGGCAGATCAACCACATCGATCCCATTGGCCTGGCAGTAGCGTACCGCGCGCCGATCATTGCAGAGTAAGGGCAATCGGCGCTGTTGACAGAGCGCGATCGCTTCACATTCACCGGCATTGAGCCTGCGCGGTAGCGTCGCGGCCAGGGTGCGCTCGTCGTCAGTCAACAGCAGCACCGGGATATCACCGGCAGCAATGGCGTTGACTACGAATACGAGATAGGTTCGGCCACGGTCAATCGCGACCTGAAGCTCGTCACGCACCGCCGGTGGGATGCTCACCGTGGATCGGGCAAACAGGCGCTGGAGCGCTTCAATAGCGTCTGCAGCGGCAAGCGAACTGAGGATGTTGGTGTCGCTTACGATCGTCACAGCAGGCCTTGCTGCTCCAGGCGCTCAGCCAGATCATCGATCTCGTCGGCTGAGCGGGCTTCACCTGGGCGCTGCATCACGCCGCGGGCCTGGAGTGCGTCCAGCAGATCCCAGCGGGTGACGCCGGCGAGCTCAGCGGCACGACCGAGGCTACATGCGTCAGCGAGATAGAGTTCGATCGCTTCGTCAAGCGTGGCCTGCTCAGGGAAGGTCTCCTCAAGGTACGCTTGAAGATGCTGCGCCAGCCAGCGCTGATCAGCCGGAGAAAGTCGGCGCGCCAGATCAAGAACCTGCTCAGGTGTTACCGTCGTCATCACGTTACTCCCTCGTATGTGGGCATTTCGCGGGTATCTACCCATATTGTAGCACAAGAACACGTGTGTTGCTAAGCGCAGGTCTACGGCCCACACCCCGCCCACGGCAGCCAGCCAAACAGGAAGCACCACAACCACGCGAGCCAATCGAGAATGGCCGGTCCGCCGAGCGCACCGGGCACCTCGTTGGCGCGGTCGTCGTTGCCGGGGCTCCACCAGGTGCCGTCTGGCCGATCGGGGTCGGCCGGTTCCAGCAGCGTTGCGGCAGGGTGGCCCGGCGGTGGCAGTTGTACCAGTGCCTCGCTGAGGATCGGGTCGCCGGGGCCGGAGGCGACGGGCACGGGGGTGCCGTTCTCCAGCACCAGGGTGTCCGGGTTGGCCTGGGGGAGAAACTGGAGTGGGTCGCCCAGGTGGTGTTGCACCAGTAAGCCCCCGGCGGCGGCTGGCCCTCGACGATGCCCGGCGACTGGAGCGGCCAGCGGCACATATCGGTGGTTACGCCGATATCCAGGCCGAGGTGCAGGTGGACGCCAGCCGGCCCTGGCGGCACGAGCCGCCCGGTCTAGCCGAGCCAGCCGACCGTGCCGATGAACTGGCGCAACCGGGTGCCGAACGGCTCGCTGGCGCCGGGCGGGAGCACCGGCGGCCCGCAGCCACGGCTGTAGCTGACGCCAGGCGCATCCGGCCAAGCAAGTGGGTCGACGACACACATTCCTTCTCCAGCCGGCAGACCGACCGGGTTGCCAACCCGCCTGCCGGGATCAATCGCCAACCCTTCACATCCGCTCACGATGCGCCGCGCTTGTGAGACCATCACAAACCGGGGGCTCGTCCATTGTTTGTGATATCTTAAAAGTGATCCAGTCAGACGCTGGTGTGATCGCCGAAATGTGATCCACCACGCAGTATCTTCCGGTATCGTAGGTGTACCCATTCGCTACGATAGCCTGAGGATAAGGAGATGATCACGGTGAACGACCGTGCCGCTATTCGTGATGCCTACGACACCCAGCACAAAAGCATGCGGACGATTTCCCGCGAGTTGGGCTTTTCGCGGAACACGATGAAAAAAGCCCTGGCTGCGGCAGACGCCCCCTCCTCCACGGTGCGCACCCCGCGGGCGGCACCCAAACTTGGTCCTTACCGCCAGCGTATCGCCGACCTTGTGGAGCAGAATGCCCACATGCCACGCAAGCAGCGGTATACGGCCCAACGCATCTTTGAGCTTATTCAGGACGAGGGCTTTACCGGCAGTCCCGCTCCAGTCCGCGTCTCTGTCGGCAAACTGCGGCAGCAGCAGCAGCGCCCGCCCACCTTTCTGCCCCTCCAGTTTGATCCCGGTCAGGACGCCCAGGTCGATTGGGGCGAAGCCCAGGTTGACCTGGCCGGAGCCCGCGTGCCGGTGCCGGTGCTGGTTATCACTCTCTGCTCTTCCCGCCGCACCTTCGTGATGACCGTTCCCTCCCAGCGCCAGGAATGCTTCTTCGCCGGCCATGAGGCCGCCTTCCGCTTCTTTGGCGGCGTTCCCCACCGCATCAGCTACGACAACCGCTCCACCGCCGTACAAACCCTCCTGCGCGGTACCACCCGCCAGGAGCAGGCCGCCTTCACCGTCTTCCGCAGCCATTACCGCTTTCCCGCCCACTTCTGCACGCCACACGCCCCCCAGGAGAACGGCCGCGTCGAGCATCGCGTCGGCTTTGTGCGCCGCCACGAGCTGGTCCCCATCCCCCAGGTGGCCTCCTTTGCCGACCTCAATGCCCATCTCCTGGCCTGGTGTGAACGGGATGATGTCCGCATCGTCCAGGGGACATCCCACAGCATTGGCACGGCCGGGCAGCAGGAACAGCCGGTGCTGCGCCCGCTGCCCGCGCGCCCGCTGGACGATGCCGTCACCCGAACCGTGCGCCTCAACCGCTCCAGTCAGGTGGAGTTTGAGACCAACCGCTCTTCCGTGCCGGTGGATCAGGCCCGGGCCCAATTGACCCTCCAGGCCCGTCCCTTTACCATCACCCTCCTCGATGAGCAGCAGGTCCTGGCCACCCATCCCCGCTGCTACGCCCGGCAGCAGGACATCCGCGACCCGCTGCATTATCTGCCGCTCCTCCGGCAGCGGCCGGGCGCGTTTGCCCACGCCACGCCCCTGCGCCAGTGGCGCGACCAGTGGCCCCCCGAATATGAGCGCCTGCTCGCCCGCTTTCAGGAGCGTCACCCCGATGGTCGCGGCGTGCGCGAGTTTCTGGAGGTGGTGTATCTGCATCACCGCTATCCGGCAGCGCCGGTGGCCGACGCCATCACGCTAGCCGTCACCTATGGCTGCAGTGATGCCGCCAGTGTGCTGGCGCTCCTGCACCAACTGCAGGAGGAGCCGGCGGTCTCCCCACCGCTGGATCTGCGGACCCAGCCGCATCTGCAGGACGTGGCCCCCCAGCCGCTGGACCTGCAGCAGTATGATCGGTTGTTGTCACAAGGAGCGTCTGATGTCTGCGTATCGCGTGTTAGAAACCCAGCTGAACACGTTGCGCCTGACCGGGTTTGTGCAGCAGTACCGCCGCTATGCGGACGATGCCGCCCGCACGAACCAGCCGTACGAACAGTATCTGGAGGGGCTCGCGGCCTATGACGTGGCCCGCCGCACCCAGGCGCGCCAGGAACGGGCGGTGCGCGCGGCTCGCTTCCCGGTGGCGAAGGAACTGGCGGCGTTCGATTTCACCTGCGTCCCGCGGCTCAACACGGCGCGGGTGCTGGAGGTAGCCCAGTGTCAGTATCTGGCTCAGGCCGAATCCGTCATCCTGGTCGGCAATCCGGGCCTGGGCAAAACCCATCTGGCCACAGCACTGGGGTTGGCCGCCTGTCGGCGGGGCTATGCGGTGCGCTGCTTCACGGCCGCGAGCCTGGTGAATGACCTGCTGGCGGCCCAGGCCGAGCACCGCATCGAGAAACTGCTGGCCCAGGCGCGCAAGCAGCAGTTGGTGATTCTGGATGAACTGGGGTGTATTCCCTTCTCGGAACGCGGCAGCCAGCTCCTCTTCCAGTTCTGCAGCGCCATGCACGAACAGGTGTCGCTGCTGATCACGACCAATGTGCGCTTTGGCGCATGGACGCAGGTGTTTGGCAACGAACACCTGACGGCCGCCCTGATTGACCGGTTAACCCACCGGGCCACGATTCTGGAATTCATCGGCGAGTCCTACCGCTTTCGGGAACGCCTGCAGCGCGACCAGACGAGCGGTGGCGTGCTGGATGGCCCCACATCAGCGCCGGACGCAGCAGACCATGGCCCGGAGGGGAACTGACGCCGCCGCAACCCGGGCCGCCCCCCATGCTGGCCGTGACCGGGCGCGGGGGGCCGCCCCCCGCGCGGGGGGCCGCCCCCCGCGCCCGGTGAGCAACCTCGGTGGATCACGTTTTGCCGATCACATGGATCACGTTTCGCCGATCAGGACAAATGAGCGAACGCCAACATGGATCACGTTTCGCCGATCATGTGGATCACTTTTGGGTTGACAAATACATGGTCATCCGCGTATCTCCGGGGGGACGGTGGATATGGGCGCCTATGAGGCGCAGTATCCCGCGGCCTTCCGTAAGCGTACCCCGGCAGATGCGACCCCCGACCAACCGCGCCGTCTCACCCTCACCTGGGAGGCCAGTAGCGAGGCAACCGGCTATGCCTACTGCCTGGATACCACGACGAACGATACCTGCGATAGCAATGCCTGGCAATCGGTGTCTGACACCAGCGCCGTCGTGAATGAGCTCCAGGCGGGCACAACCTACGCCTGGCAGGTGCGTGCGGTGAATGCGATTGGCACGACCCAGGCTGATGGCGGAACGTGGTATACCTTTACGACGGGCGTGGCCCTGACCAGTACCAATGGCAGTGAAGGTGCGCCGGGTAGCGCCTTTGCCTTCACGGCGACTGGCTTTCCTGCCGCGGCCAACGTCACCGTCAGTGTCACCCCACCGGAACCGCCGGGAGTGCAAAGTGCGCCGGCACCGGCCAGCTACCGTGCCGGCAGCGTCACCGCTGATGAGACGGGCACGGTCACCTTTGCGGTGTGGTTTAGTCAGACAGCCCGTGCCGGCACCTACACTGTGACGGCCAGCAGCGATACAGTAAGTGCCGGCACCGTGGTGACGGTGAATCCGAGTGCGTCGGTCCTTGATGCCCCATCCGGGGTGCCGCTTGTGCGGGGACAACCGACAGTCTTTCTGCCCCTGCTGCAGCGGTAACCCGACGGTCGTGCCGCTTGCTGACCCGGCCCGCTGCGGTGCGCATGGCACCGCAGCAGGCCGGTGCGCATGGATGGGATGCCCAGATGAGACATGGAGCGCAGTACGCCGTGGTATGCGGGAGCTGCGGTCACCGTGACAGGGGGCTCTTTTCCTGACGGAAGGTATCGGGTTGCCCCAGCAACCCGATACCTTCCACGGTGCAGAACATCGTAGGCAAACCGCCGACCGACGCGATCCAGCAGATCTGAAACACCCGTGCGGCTCCCGTCGTCTCTTCAGCATCCCGCACCCAACCCCGTCCGCACCAGTCGGCCTGCGTCTCCGTACGAGAGGAGGTGCATCATGGCCGTACCCAGTCGTGACATACCGGGAACGACCCGGACCAATCCACTGACGCCGCTCCTGACAGCGGTGACGTACGCGCACATAATGGACAATGGACAATGGACAATTGAGAATAAAAGAAGACGTTCCGCGCGTACGACCGGGAGATCACGCTGTGGGCTATCTCCTGTGCGA
>JGI12109J20283_10281349_pt1 | contig 46405 bp, 31 predicted proteins | sample ElkSlonscriptome_12_FD_20283 | JGI IMG/M metagenome (IMG submission 20283)
GCTTCACAAAACGCGCCGCCGTGCCGCCCATGCTGAAGTGTATCGAGGCACACAATGCGCAAGTCCCCCACCTCAATCGCATATTGCATAAAGCCGTCCGCCGTAGGGCAATCAGGAAAGGCATCCAGCAAGCGGTCGCGATTGTCATGGTTGCCCGTCATCACGTGGATCGGGAAATCACATCGTGCGAGTGGCTGTTTGAAACGCTCGTAACTGTCAGGCGCGCCATTATCCGCAAGGTCGCCGGTTAGGATCAGCAGGTCAGGCTTCACCGACTGGGCGAGCAGATGATCAATCGCCATGCAAAAGCGCAGGTAATTGAATTCCTCGTCCCCCGCCTCCGGCTCAAACCCGACATGTGTGTCGGTTATCTGAGCGATAAGGACGCTGTCAGCGCTGCTCCCCATAGACCTTCCCCTCACCGCTAATCCTTGAACATTGCGGAGAGAGATGCAACCGAATCCGTCTCGCGCCCACGCTCTCGTCCTCTGGCACCTTCGGGCGTGGATTGCAGGATGGGGTGGTCGCCGGGCCATGGATTGGTTGGCGTGTGATAGCCGTGGCACATCGCGCAGGTTGAGGGGACTTCGTCGTCCTTGACTGCCACCGTCATGGCGCGGCTGGGCAGCACTTCGCCGATATGGCAGTCGCGGCAGCTCTTCAGGCCCGGCAGCAGCAGATCGGTCGATGCTTTCGATGTATTGGCCTCATGGCAGTCGGTGCACTTTTCTTCCTCATGCGCCTTATGGCTGAAGAAGCCGTGCTGCATATACCGGTCGGGGATGTTGACCGGCACCAGATCGGGGCGTCCATCTGTGCGGGTGTTGATATGGCAGTCACCGCATGTTCCGCCCGGCATCAGGGCGCGATTGATGCTGATGAGCGAGGAGGCAGGGCGACCGAAATTGACGGCATAGGTTCCACCGCGCGCAAATTGTCCGGGACGCGTGCGGCCACGGGCAACCGGGCTGACGGGGCGACGCGGGGACCGGTCAATTCTGGCCAGATCCTCCATCAGATCATCGACATCGCCGTGGCGCAGAGAGGTGAAACCGCTGCCGCTGCGTCCTGAGACAAGGCTGTGACAGCTCTCGCAAGAGTCCTCCATTTCGACCGGTTCGAAGCCGACCTCGTCCTGCGTCAGCGCATGGCAGCTCGCGCAGTCGAGTGGCTCTTCATAATTGGGCAGGCTGATCGCCATCCGCGCAACGCCGCCTTGCGCATCCATGTGAATGTCATGCGGGAATTTAAGGCCGCTTTTCTCTTCGATTTTCTTGTCGAGGCTGACGCGGACGGGTTCGTCCTGACCATAGGCGGTGTAGAATGTGGGGCGGAATTGCGGGTGCTTTTCACCGAAATTGTTCGCATTGCCAAAGCCGACATCGGACAGTCGCGTATCGAGCGCATCATGACAGTCGGAGCAGAATTGCTGCGTGGCGGCCTGCTGGCGCACTTTGCCTTCGTGTTCCAGATGGCATGATGTGCATGATCCGGGTCCTTCCTTGCCCAGAGTCTGCGCCACTGCCCATTGCCATGCCTCACCCGCAGGCAGCGGGGCCATACCCTTGGCAAGGCGCGGTTTGGCGGCGTGTTCGCCCAGTTCCTCGTGACAGGTGAGGCACGTATTATCCTGCACTGAAACGAACGGGGTGGCGTGGCACGCCTCGCAATTGTCCTTCAGATCATGGTGCGCAAGGCTTAGCTCGCCAGAGCTCCACGTGCTGTCAAACGCGACCTGATCGACCATTGGGGCAGGCTCACCCGGCGCGGCTTTGTCGCGGGTAAGGTGGGTGAACACCGGAATGCTGAGCAGCAGCACAAGGATGGCAAGCGAGAATACCCACGCCATCGCCCGTTTGGAGGGCAGGGCGCTGGCGAGAGCGAACCCTGCCACGGTATCAACCTTTGCGCCCTTTTCCTCGGCCTGCTTGATTGTGATGCTGATCGCATCGCCGGCCTCTTTGGCAATGGTCAGGCGGGAGGAGCCAAGCTCAATCTCTGCGCCGGTTGCGGGATCGACCGCCGCCTTGCTCACAACTCTGCCATCGATGCCAAAACCCAGCGTGCCGAGCGCCTCGACCTGCAATCCGCCATCGGGCAACTGGTTGATGCTGATATGGCGCTGTTCGACCGCCAGATCAGGCAGGTGAATGTCGTTTTCCGCCGCGCGCCCTATGAACAGGCTGGACTGATAGACGGTGCGTTCGCGCACGATTTCGCGCCCGGCGGCGGTGTAATCAATGGTGCGGATCAGGAATGACATGGGTTCCGCCTCACCAATAATAGAACACGCTCACGATATGTGCGAGCAAAGCGGCCAGCAACGCAATGGTCGCAGGCACATGGATAAACAGCCATACTTCGAGCAGCGCACGGATGCGCAGGTGGCGGCGGATTTGCGCCAGCTGGTCAGAGCGGCGGGTAAGCAGGGTGTGGACCTTTTCGGTCGCTTCATTGCCTGAGGCGGTATCGAGATTCTTGAGCGCGCTGGCCGTTGCGCAGCCGGGATATGAACCTGCGAGGCGACCCCATGCCCCGCCATAGAAAATATCCTGCTCCAACGCGCCGATCACCAGATCGGACTGGTCACGGTTCAGCGGCTGCGCCGCGGTTTCCAGCTGCCGGTCAATCGCGGTCAGCGCCTCCACCATCTGCGTGCGGGTCATTTCATTGCGGTTGGAGGAAAGCTTGGCCGGCAGGGTCGCATAGACCGCGACACCGTAAATGCCGGTGACGATGACGATGATCATCAGTGCATAGGCAAGCGTGTGGACGTTCCAGCCGAACTGGAAACCGGTGTGCAATGTGCCCACCACGATCAGCGACAGGCCCAGATAGACATGCGCACTGGTCCATGACTTCAGGCTCCAGTGCCCCGGCGTCGGGCGGCGTTTTCTGAGGCCCAGCAAAGACAGCCAGATGATCAGCAGAACACCGATTGTACCCAAAGTGTAGCCATACCAGCTGCCACCATTGGGGCGCGGGTCCTGATCAATCATGACATAGCCCGCAATGCACACGCCGCATAAGGCGAGCGCGACCCAGAGATAGCGGAAATATTTGTGCTTCAGAAAGCCGACATGATCGGCGTTGCGGGCCTTTTCGCGTTGCTTGAACGTGTTCTGGGAGGCTTTCTGGGAGGCTGCGGTCACTGCTCGACATCCTCCGTCAGTTTGGTGAATGTCAGGAACTTGTCAGGCGCAACGCGGATCGCGGCACCAGTCGGGCAGGCGCGCACACATGCCGGGCCGCCTTCAACCCCTGCACACATGTCGCATTTGATCGCCTGTTTGGGCTGTTCGGGATCGCCCTTTTCCTTGCGCCATTTGTAGGACGCTTCGCCTGGTCCCGGTCCGCTGCCGAACAAGAGCCATTTGAGCAGTGACGGTTTCTTGGGCGGTTTCGGGTCCATCCGAATCACGCCGTAGGGGCAGTTGCGCTGGCAATTGCCGCATCCAATGCAGGTCTCGTCAATGAAAACCTCGCCATCGGGGCCGCGCTGAATTGCGTTGGGCGGGCAGTCGGCCATGCAATGCGGGTGCTCGCAATGGCGGCAGGATGTCGGCACATGCAGGTGCGCGTAGGTCCGGCCCGCCTCCCGATCGAGGCGGGAGAGGCCATCATGGCTGTCCGCGCAAGCATTCTCACAATTATCGCAGCCGATGCACAGCTTTTCGTCGATCAGCAGAACATCGGTCGCCTCGCCCAGGCCTTCATCAACCAGGAATTGTGCGGTTTCCGAATAGAGATCGACCGCGCCGTCAAAGTCATCCTTGCGGCTTTCGATGAAGGCGGTGGTTTTGCGCCGCCCGTCCATCTCTTTCATCGCCTTTTCGCGCAGGGCAGGGTTGTTATCGAGCAGCGCGACAAAGGCATCGCCGGGCAGTTTGATCACTTCGGATTTGATCGCGGCTTTCACCGTGGCAGTGCGCAAGCTGCCATCTATCGCGGCCATTTCCCCGACATAGGCTCCGGCGGGCAGATAGGAGAGGAACACCGGCTTATCGCCCAGCGCCTTTTCCACGATCATCGACCCGCGCCGGATGATGTAGACATCCTTGTCGTCTGCGCCTTCCGTGATCAGGGTTTTGCCCGCGCGCACTTCCTCAACTTCGGCCGCCTCGACCAATGGCGCAACATCTTCGCGCGTCAGGCCCGATCCGAACATTTGCAGCAATTGCCGCTCCACCGCGATGGCGTTGACCACGCGGCTGGCTTCGGGCGATGTCGCGATGAGTTTGAGCGCGGCGGTGCGCGACAGTTCAATCGCGACAAGGGTTTCGGCCGCACGGATCGTGGAGCCGCGGCGGCGGCCCGAAATCAGCCCGACCTCGCCAAAGATGGAGCCTTGCTCAATCGGGACAGTCACCGACGGATCATTCGGATTGATCTCAACCGCGACAGACCCTTCGGCGATGGCGAACATTGATGATCCCGGCTCGTTCTTGCGAAACACCACATCGCCGGGCGCATAGGCATGGCAGGTAGAATCGAGCATCAACTCGCGCAATTGCAGCGAGGACAGATCGCCAAAGATGCGCACATTGCTGCCGAACACGTCCAGCCAATGCTCGACCGAGTGATCACCCGGCAAGGCGGCGAATTTCTCCGCCAGGATTGGCTCATCGGCAGGCTTTAGATCGCTGTTCCCGTTCAGGAACTCGATCACGTCATAGCCCTGGTTCATGCAATGCTTGATCAGCGGATAACCCGCCAGCGCGCCGATTACATGAATGCCCGCTTTGGTCGTTTCAAAGGCAGGTGTCAGCTTTGGAAATGCGCCGCGTTCCTCGCTTGTGAATTCAATACCCATCGCCTCGACAAAGCCGCGCGGGGGCTGTGATCCGGTGCGCGCGATGATGCGGTTGCACGGAATTGTCTCGGCTCCGTCGCGCGTTTCCAGCACCAGTTCACCGTCTTTGACTTCCGAAGGGCTGGTTTCGCGCCGCACGCTGATGCGGCCATCCTGCTCTGCCTCCTCAAGCAGTTTGACATTCGCGCCCTTGGCCCGGGCAAAACTGTCACGCCTGTTCAGGATGGTGACGACATTGCGCTGCGCATCATCGGCGGCGAGGCCCAGTGCATTCTCGATCCCCGCATCGCCCGATCCAACGACAGTGATATGTTCGTCGAAGTATTCACCGGGATCGTCCAACTGATACTGGATCATCGGATGATCTGAACCGGGGCAGCGCAGCATGTTGGGATTGCCCTGTGTGCCGATGCCCAGCACGATCGTCTCGGCCCTGATCAGGTCGCCTGCCTTGGTGTGGATTTCAAAGCCGCCTTTTTCGCCTTCGACCATCGTCACCTCGGCGTTGAGCTTTACGTTGACCTGCATCGCTTCGATCTGGGTGTCCCACTTACCGAGGATGGTCTCACGTTTGCCCGCGTCAAACTCCAGCCCGCCTTCACCGCCCTTGTCCCCGCCAGAGCGCAGGACGAGGTTGGAGGGCGTCGCCATGACGTGCTTGCCCTTTTGATATTTGAAGATCGTGTCCGAGAGGTGATCGGTTTTTTCAATCAGGACATGGCTCATCCCCAGCGATGCTGCATGTGCAGCCGCGCTCAATCCCGCAGGTCCAGAGCCAATAATGGCGACTTTATACAAGTCCGACAATCTATCCCCCCCTTTCGGATAGATTTGATCCCCGCAAATGCGGGAAAAGAAACAATAGACAAACGCCGTTGTTTTACCAGAGGCAATTGCCCGATTTTCCGGGCGATGCTACGGCCTCGATATGGGTTCTGATAGTGAAAACGCGTCACAAAGTAGGTCCGCTGGCGCTGGCGGTGCCGTTGATAGTGCTTCTGGTGGTGCAAAGGCTGCATGGCTGCTGCTCGGAGCGGCGGTCATTCTTGCAGCAGGCTCAATCGGCTACAACGTGATGGGTGCAGGGGACGATGATCCGGTGGTGTCATCGGGCGAAGCGCCACCGCCTTCAATCGCCGAACTGCGCGAGGCGGCGGAGGCCGCTGGCGATGATGCCAAGCCGTGGGGCGAACTCGCCTACGCGCATTTCGTCGAGAAAGACTTCACCGCCGCTGCCAAAGCGTATGAGCGCGCGGTTGAACTAGACGCGAATGAAGCGGTCCTATGGTCGGCACTGGGCGAATCCCTCGTCTATGCCAGCGACCAAAAAGAGGCCGCCGCCGATCCGTTGCCACCCGAGGCCGTGGCCGCGTTTGAAAAGGCTGTTTCGATTGACCCCAGCGATCCACGCGCGCGGTATTTTCTGGCCGTGAAACAGGACCTGGCAGGCGATCATGAGGGCGCGATTGCAAGCTGGCTCAAACTGCTGAGCGAGAGCCCTGTGGGTGCCCCGTGGGAGCGCGATCTGGTCGGCACGATCCAGCAGGTCGGAAAGATCAACGATATTGACGTGGAAGCGCGGTTGGCTAAGGCAATGGAAGGCCGCCTTCCGCCTATCGCGGTGCCGGGCTCGGGCGCGGTCGCAGGCGAAGCCGCATCGGGCAGTGTCGGCGGGCCAACGCAGGAACAGATCGCTGCCGCCTCGTCCATGTCAGCCGCTGACCAGCAGGCCCAGATCGAAGGCATGGTGGCGATGGCCGAAGAGAAGCTGAAGGATGATCCCACCAATCTGGATCGGTGGGTGATGGTGATGCGCAGCCACGCGATGATGGGCAATCCGGGCAAGGCGAAAGCGACTCTGGAAGCGGCGGTCGCCGCGAACCCGGAGAACGAGGCAGGCCTGAGAGAACAGGCGCGGTCGCTGGGGGTTCAGTAGGCAGCGCTCCCGTTCATCGTGGAAGTTTATGGGGCTGTTCGAACCCGTTTCGCTGTAGAGTTTGTGGTCGGTTTTACGGTGAGTTGCGGTAGAGCAAGTCATAGTGCGGAGAGCCGCGAAAGCAGACGTATTTTTGCTGCGACCTGACTGGCCGCTAACGACCCTTTAGCAGGCTTTGTGCACGACGAGGGTGTTGTCGCTCAATTTGTGAGCGCTAAGAAAAATAAGTTCACGCAACTGGCCATCTTCGGGAAGGTTGAGGCCTGAGAGATCGGCAATGCCGACGATCTCGTCTTCGGTCTTGCGCCGAGCGAGCTCGACACGGTGCGGCACAATCCGATCTGCGCTGGCAAAGGAATAGAACGCCTGAACAACAGGCTTTGCGCTTTCTTTGGGGTCTTCGTCGATCACCATTGCCAGCTTATCGCTGCGCAGGCGTACGAATGATCCGACCGGATACAACCCGACCGATTCAATGAAAAGCCGCAGAATATCTGTGTCGAATGCTCCCTCTATCGCCAGAAGCTTCTGGATTGCCAAAGCGGGGTCAAGGGCCTCTGTCGCATCGGTTTGCGTCAGCATATAATCGAAAGTGTCGCAAATCGCTGCCATCCGGCCGACCTGCCCGATGTCTTCTTGCGCAAGCCCATTTGGAAAGCCGGTGCCGTCAATCCGCTCGTGATGGTGAAGGCATGCATCCAGGACCGCTTCGGGGAGGCTATCGTCGTTCTGCAATACTCTATGGCCGAGGGTCACATGCTGCTGCCAGATTTTCGGATCGGCATTGCGATAGTCACCTCCACGCGGATTAAGGTCTTTCGGCAGATAATTCGTCCCGATATCAAGGAACAGACCGGCGAGACCGGCTTCGTAGACCGCTTTTTCGCACAGCTTCATCTGTCGGCCGAGCGATACCATCAACGCGCTGACAGCCAAGGCGTGACGAAAGATTAGTTCATTTTGTAGCTTGCAGCGCATGAGCCCTGCGAAAGCCTGCGGATTTCGTCGGACCGAACCAAGAATATCTTTAACCACCGGTTCCACCGCACGCACATTAAGCGCTTTGCCAAGCCGCGCTGCGAGGAAGGCTTGTCGCATATTGTCTTTCGCCTTTTCGGCGATTTTCTGGGCGGCATGCAGTTCTTTTTCGGTGCTTGCTGGTACGATTGGTTTGGGGACTACAGACCTGCGAGACTTGATCCCGTTGATCCGTATTTTCGGACTTGGCCGACCTGAGTCTTTTGGAGTTGACCGCTGTGCTGGTTGGCGAGTGATATCCTTACCCTTAGAAGTGTCGATCACCACTTCTTCCAGCCCGCTCGATTTAAGCGTGCGCAGTTTGTCTTGGGTCTCAATCATAAACCGTCCCTTCCAGAACGGGTGTTCGAACCAGTTACCTTCCATTTTGTGCACGAACATACCCAATTCCAGATCAGAAAGTGCGATACGCTTTAACATGAATTGAGGCTCTCATCGTTCGACACAAACACTCTTCCAAATGCGCAAAACTCCGGTCGATCCGCTTAGTGTGCGCATAGGTGCTTTTACGCATTCGAGGTGCGAACAAGCAGACAGGGGCGGATGCAGGAGCACCTGCGGTGCACAAGGCGCGCTCTTGCTTTAGTTGAGAGAGTTCTGCGGGCGGGGACTGGTCCGCTTTCAACCCCAGTTTTTGTATCACGGGTTTACAGAAACCACGTCGGCTTTTGGGGCAGGGGAGCTAGGATAGTTTCAACGCAGTCATTTGGACGACACCGGCGCGCTACGCACTTCCAAGCAAAAATGTGGTACGAAAAACAAAAGGGCCGCTCCCTTATCGGAAGCGCCCCTTTTATCGTGTGTCCATGATGCCTTCGCTTACACCACGCCGAAGGCCAGCATCGCATCGGCCACCTTCTTGAATCCCGCGATGTTCGCGCCCTTCACATAGTCGACATAGCCGTCACCTGTGTCGCCATATTCGGTGCATTTGTCATGGATGCCGCCCATCAGATCGGTCAGCATGTCGCCAAGGCGTTCCTGCTTCCAACTGACGCGCTCTGAGTTCTGGCTCATTTCCAGCCCGGAGACAGCCACGCCGCCTGCATTGGCTGCTTTACCAGGGCCGTACATAATCTTGGCGTCGTGGAAGACTTTTACACCGTCCAGAGTGGTAGGCATGTTTGCGCCTTCGGAAACCGCGATACAGCCATTGTCGACCAGTTCCTTCGCCTCTTCCTCGTTCAGCTCATTCTGGGTTGCGCAGGGCAGGGCCAGATCGCAGTTGACGTTCCATGGCCGCGCGCCTTCGTGATAGGTCGCACTGGTGAAGTGATCGGCATATTCGCTGATCCGGCCGCGCTTTACCGTCTTGAGGTGCTTGACCCAGTCGATCCTTTCCTGATCGATGCCCTCAGGATCATGGATGAAGCCGCCCGAATCCGACAGTGTCAGAACCTTGCCGCCCAGTTGCACGACCTTTTCGGCCGCATGCGTCGCAACATTGCCCGATCCTGAGATGACCGCGGTCTTGCCTTCCACATCGTCGCCTTTGTGCTTCAGCATGTTTTGCATGAAATACACCGCGCCATAGCCGGTCGCTTCAGGCCGCATCTGCGATCCGCCATATTCCTGCGCTTTGCCGGTCAGCACGCCTTCCCAGCGATTGGTCAGGCGTTTGTATTGGCCAAACATATAACCGATCTCGCGCCCGCCCACGCCGATGTCACCTGCAGGCACATCGGTATTCGGCCCGATATGGCGATAGAGTTCGGACATGAAGCTTTGGCAGAACCGCATCACTTCGCTGTCGCTCTTGCCCTTCGGATTGAAGTTTGCGCCGCCTTTACCGCCGCCCATGGGCAGGCCGGTGAGCGAATTCTTGAAGGTCTGCTCGAAGGCGAGGAACTTCAACACGCTCTCGGTCACCGTCGGGTGAAACCGGATGCCGCCCTTATACGGGCCGATGGCGTTGTTGTTCTGGACGCGCCAGCCGCGTTGCACGCGGATGTTGTGATTATCGTCCTCCCAGCAGACGCGGAAGGATACGATGCGATCAGGTTCCGCAATGCGGCGCAGGATCTGTGCCTCGTGATACTGAACCTTGTCTTCCATGAAGCCGTAGATGTCCTGAGCGACTTCCTGAACAGCCTGAACGAACTCGGTTTGCCCCGGATTGCGCTTGGCTACGCCTTTCATGAATGTTTCAAGATCTACGTGATCGGATACGGCCATGCTCTTATTCTCCCCCCAAAGTGAAACCCAAATGAACCTGCGCGACCAACGCCGATTGCGTCAGCCCGGCTCTAACCCCAACCCGTTTTCGCACAATTGAGCGCGGGTTATCTCTCTAATGTCTGCGGCGCGCAAGGACCCAGTTCACACTCCGCCGGCCAACGCGCTGGACTTGCAATCGAGCGACAGGCCTTTAGGACCATTAGCTCGACACACCGCCGATATGCGCTTTGGCGTCATTCTGTATGCAGGAGCATGGCGGGGGGACATTGTAATATTTGGCCATTTGTGGCCATGTTTAGATTGCGGCGCGTGCGATCGCGTCAGGGCCAATCTGCCGCGCCTTGCGGTACGAACCGGCCGGACGGGGATGAAATGGCTACCAAGAGCGGCGATCTAATGTCGCAGACAGACTTACCGATCGAACCTCCCATGGTCGACCTCCCGATTGATACCCATGACCGTGGATTCTACGATGGTTTCAGCCGGGAAGTAACGATCCCGGCAAAGATCATCGTGTCGCTGATTATCCTTTGGGCGATCTTCTTTCCGGTCAGCGCGATGGAGACGCTCGATTCGGCCAATTCGTCGATCATCTCTATGTTTTCTGCATGGTATGTCTATCTGATCGCGGCGCTGGTTCTGGTGTGCGTGTTCCTTGCGCTGTTGCCGCAATCGGGCCGTCTGCGGTTGGGCGCGCCGGGTGAGGCGCCAGAGTTTTCGCGCTTTTCCTGGTTTGCGATGCTGTTTGGCGCGGGGATCGGCATCGGTATGCTAACCTTTTCAACCGGAGAGCCGCTTGCGCATTTCTCCAACAATCCTGACATTATTCGCGGCCTGGTTGAGCCGCGCTCTGCCGAGGCGGTTCGATCTGCCTATCTCTATACCTTCCTGCATTGGGGCTTTGGTGCATGGTGCACCTATGCGCTGGTCGGACTTGGGATCGGCTACGTCTCTCATCGGCGCGGCCTGCCTCTGACGATCCGGTCCAGCCTTGCGCCATTATTCGGAGAGCGCATGTCGGGAATTTCCGGACACGCGGTCGACGTGGTCGCCGTGGTGGCAACGATTCTGGGCGTCGCCTACACACTGGGCTTTGGCGTCGAACAATTTGTCGCCGGACTTTACCGGATCGGCATGGGTGACTGGCTGATGGTCGAAAATGCCGACGGCACCGGTCTGACATCATCTGTGGCTGCGATTGTGACCGCGCTGATCGTGCTGGTCGGGGCATCCACGCTCAGCGCGCTTTCAGGTGTCGGGCGGGGCATCAAATGGCTTTCCAACCTCAATATGGGGCTGTCCTTTGCGCTGCTCGCGTTATTTGCGACAGTGGGGTCGGGCCTGTTCGGGCTTATATTGTTAGCCACCGCGACGTGGGACTATCTGATCACTTTGCCTCAGCAGACGCTGACGATCTTTGGATCGGACGGCAGCGAAATGTCTGATGCGCTCGTCAATTGGCAGCAAGTGTGGTCTGTGTCCTACTGGGCGTGGTGGATCGCCTTTGCGCCATTTGTCGGCATGTTCATTGCACGTATTTCACGCGGGCGGACCTTGCGCGAATACATTCTAGGCGTGGCTCTGGTCCCTTCGCTGATGTGCTTCGTATGGATGACGCTGGTCGGCGGAACGGCGATTGATCTTGAACTGGCTGGGATCGCCAACGGCTCTATTGTCGATGCGCCGATGGCGGATCAGCTTTACGCGACGCTCGCCGCGCTGCTCAGCCCGGGTGTCGCGATGATTGTGTCCGGCATGGTCGTCATCCTGCTTATGACGTACCTCATAACATCCGCTGACAGTGCGATCCTGATTGTGAACACGATCAACGGCGCGGGCGATGATGAAGGGGGTCGCCGCTATCACATCGTATTCTGGGGTGTGGCACTGGCGTTTGTGGTGGGCTCTATGCTGATCCTCGGTGGGATTGAGGCCATTCGGATCACCATGATTATCGGCGCATTACCGTTTTCCTTCGTCGTGGCCGCCATGGCAGTCTCGATTCTGAAAGCAGTGGCCTTTGATCTGGTGCGGAAACATCACGGTGTGCCGACGACGGCAGAGGCGTGCGAAGAGTGGGACGGCAAAACACTCGCGCCGGAATGACTTGGGGCGGCTATATAATCCTTCGAATAGCAAAATTTATACTATGCCTTGATTTAGAAATATTTAAATACAGCGGCAATCTATATAAATAAAAATTCTGCAATAAGCACCTAAAAGATGAACAACTTGAGATATATTTGATATATATTTCAATAGCTTTTCGTGTTGTTATTCTGCAACAATGCAATCTTTGTTGCAATAATTCACTCGTGTGTGGTGGCCAGCCCAACCCCTGCTTGTTAACGGGTCGCTGCACGCGCGCATTTTCTTAAATGTCGCTGCGTATCTAGGGGGCACATGCTGGTGCAGTTTCGCATCGCGGCCCAATTCAATGGCTCAAAGGGGCGTAAGACATGAATATCTACTCGCGGGGCGCGTCAATCGGCGCGCTCGCAATTGCTATCGCATCACCTGTTGTCGCACAGGATGCTGCTCCCGCTCAGACCGAAGCTGGCGCGCAAGCCCAGCGCGGCGGAGTGCCCACCATCGTTGTGACCGCTCAGCGCCGCAGCGAAGACCTGCAGGACGTTCCTGTGGCGGTTACCGCTATCGGTTCGCAGCAGCTTGAAGAGCTGAACATCGACACATTCGAGGACTACCTCGAGCAGATACCGTCGGTAACAGCGGGCGGCAACGGGCCTGGCCAGAGCACGATCTATATTCGCGGCCTTGCCTCCACCACGCCGAACATCACTGTGGCCGGCGTTGCGGGCCTTGCCCCTAACGTGGCGCTTTACCTCAACGATCAGCCGCTTGTGCAGCCGGGCCGTAACCTTGATGTCTACGCCGCCGATCTTGAACGGATCGAAGTTCTCTCAGGTCCGCAGGGCACGCTGTTTGGTGCCAGCTCGCAGGCCGGTGTTGTCCGCCTGATTACCAACAAGCCTAGCCTTTCAGGTCTGGAGGCCTCGTTCTCCGGCGGGGTCAGCTTCACCAAGGGCGGCGAAAGCAGCTATCAGGGCGAAGTCATGCTGAACGTGCCGGTGACGGACACGTTTGCACTGCGCGGTGTTGTTTATCTCGACGATCAGGGCGGCTTCATCGATAACGTCGCAGGCACACGCGACCTGACTGAAAGCGCGCGCTTCCGCCCCGAGGGCACCGTTCGTCGCAACGGCGTTCCGGTGAATGCCAACCGCGCCGGTTTTCAGTCTACCGCCGATCTATCAGGCGTCACCTTCCTCGAAGCTAACAACGCCGGCCTCGCTGAAGAGAACTTCAACGATACGCAATATGCCGGTTTCCGCGTCTCGGCCCTGTGGGAAGTTACCCCGGACTGGACCGTCAACATCTCGCATCAGCGCCAGAGCCTCGAGTCCGATGGCTCGTTCTTCGCTGACCCGGAACTGGGCGGGCTTGATGATCTCGAAATCGAACGTTTTGAGGCCGACCGTCTCGAAGACGATTTTTCGAACACAGCATGGACGGTCGAAGGCCGTATCGCGATGCTCGATGTGGTCTACACCGGTGCCTACACCAACCGTGAAAGCAACCAGCGCGCGGACTACACCGATTACCTGTTTGCCGGACAATACCTGCCGTATTACATCTGTGACGGTTCGGTCAGCTACCCCGGCTCAGCGGCACCCAGTGGCACCTGTCAGGCACCCAACCTGTACATCAACTCGGTTTCCGAAACCGAAGTGTTCACGCAGGAATTGCGTTTCAGCACGCCTGATGACTGGCGAGTGCGGTTCCAGGGCGGCGGTTTCTATTCCGACCTCAGCCTAGAAGAGCGCGTGAATTTCAACTATCCGGGCAATGTCGCGGCCGCTCCATTTGGCGGCTTCGCGCCAAACTTCCCGCAGACGACCGGTTTCACATCCGATGCCGGTCCGTTCCAGCCCGACACCATTTTCCGCAACGATATCCGCCGCACCGACGAACAGTTCGGCATTTTCGGTGAAGTGGCAGTGGACATCGTTCCCGACCTGCTGACTGCAACATTCGGCGCGCGTTACTACGACGTCGAAGTGGACTTTGAAGGCTCCGCCAACGGTTCGTTCTGCAACGCGGGCGCCGCGCAGGATGCTAACGCGTTCGGGACCGACATTTCTGACCTCTACAATGGCGACGGTGAATTCACCTTTATCGGATCGTGCGACGCCTCGCTTCGCCAGACCTTCGATCTGAACGATAGCCTTGCCGACATTCAGGCCGCCGGTCTTTCGGCATCGCAGGCCCAACAAGTGTTCAACGCCGTTCGCGCGCCGGACACCGCTTCGACCAGCGGGGCCATCTTCAAGGGCACGCTGACGCTGACCCCGACCGAAGATTTGCTGTTCTACCTGACCTATTCCGAAGGCTTCCGCCCCGGATTGCTGAACCGACCCGGAGGTGCAGTGGCACCGGGTAACAGCGGCTTTGTAGTTCCGTTCGAAGTCGAAACCGATGAAGTGAAGAATTACGAATTCGGCTGGAAAACCGAGCTGATCGACGGGCAACTGCGCCTTAACGGTTCGGCCTTCTTCGTCGACATTTCTAACCTGCAGACGCAGATTTTCGATCCGTCGATCACCAATCTGTTCTTCTCGGCCAATGCCGCAAATGCAGAGATTAGGGGTGTCGAGGCCGACTTCACCATCGCGCCGTATTCTCTGCCAGGCTTCAGTATCGCGGGTGCTTTCTCGATTCTCGACACAGAGATCACCGAGATCCTGATTCCGACCACCGATGTTCTCGTAGGTTCCGATTTGGCCTATGCGCCGTCTTTCCAGGGCAACATCCGTGCACGGTATGAATGGGATTTGTCTGACACGCTTGAGGCCTATGTCCAGCCGCAGATGACCTATTCGGGCAGCAAATTCACCGACGTGGTCGAGATCAACAAAATTGAACTCGACAGCTATACCGTATTTGACCTGTCTGTGGGCGTGAAAGCTGACCAATGGCGTATCGAAGTCTTCGGTGAGAACCTCTCCGATGAACGGGCGCAAATCTCGGGTAATTTTGGCAATGATCGCCCCCGTCTGGTGGTGAACCGTCCGCTTACCGTAGGCGTTCGTGTTGGCTTTGATTACTAAGCCACACTGCAAATGAACGCATGACGGCGGGGAGGGCTTGGTTCTTCCCGCCGTTTTGCTGTTAAGGGCAGTTTATGGATGATCGCGACACAAAGCTGAAATCAGCACAAGAGCAATTACAGGCTGGCGAATTTGAGGTTGGGCTGGCGCTGGCGCAGGAATTGCTGGCGGGCGACCCCGCAGACAGTGAGGCGCAATACATCGCAGCGATTGCTGCACGCTACCTGAAACGCTTCGATGCAGCGGGCGATTATCTGGCGCAGCTTCACGCAGCGATGCCCGAATATGGGCGAGCGTGGCAGGAGCAGGGGCACCTCGCTTTGGCGCGCGGCGATAGCGAAGGTGCGCTGGCCGCTTTTGTCAGAGCCACCCGCTTTAACCATGCACTGGAGGCGAGCTGGCGTGAGCAGGCGCGGCTGTTTGCGGCATCCGGTCGCACAGCCGATGCTCAGGCCGCCGCTGCCCAGCAACAGCGTCTGGCAAATCTTCCGCGCGAGTTGCTCGCGGTGCAAAACCACCTCGCAGAAGGGCGATTGTTGCGCGCGGAGGAAATCTGCCGCCATTACCTGCGGCAAAGCCAGCGCCAAGATGCAAACCATGTCGAAGGGATGCGGTTACTCGCCAAGATCGGGCTGGAGTTCGGCGTATTGGAAGAGGCGGAGTTCCTGCTGGAAAGCGCGGTCGTCTTTGCGCCCGATGATCTGCAATTGCGGCTCGATTATATCGACGCGCTGCGGCGGCGGCAGAACTTTTCCAAAGCGATGGAGGAGGCCGAGGCGCTGCATAAACGTGATCCGGACAATCCGCTGTTCCAGTCACGCCTTGCCATCGAATGCATCCAGATGGGCAATTATGATCGGGGCCTCGCGCTGTTTGATAAGGTGCTGGAAAAGCTGCCGGCCGATCCGGCCAGCCTGACCAGCCGGGGGCACGCGCTGAAAACCACGGGCGCGCAAAGCGAGGCGATCGCCAGTTATCGCAGCGCCATCGCGGCGAAGCCTGACCACGGCGATGCTTACTATGCGCTCGCCAATCTGAAGACATACCGGTTTGAGCGCGGCGAAGTCGAAGCGATGCAGGCGCAGGCCGCGCGGCCTGATCTGGCGTTTATGGACCGCGTGCATCTCAGCTTTGCTCTGGGCAAGGCGTTGGAGGATGCAGGCGATTATGAAGCCAGCTTTGCCCAGTATGAGCGCGGTAATGATCTGAAACGCGCACAGACACGTTATAGCGCGGACAAGATGAGCGAGGAGCTGTCGAAACAGCGCGAAATCTGCACGTCGGACCTGTTCGAAAAACACGCAGGCGCAGGGCATGCCGCACCTGATCCGATCTTCATCCTTGGCCTGCCGCGCGCTGGATCGACGCTGCTTGAACAGATCCTCGCAAGCCACAGTCAGGTTGATGGAACGCTGGAGCTGCCAAATATTTTGGCACTCGCGCACCGGTTACGCGGACGTAAAGCGGGGGTCTCAAACTATCCTGAAAACCTGCACAATATTTCGGCAGAGCAGCTTGCCAAACTTGGTGAAGACTTCATCGAAAACACCCGCATTCACCGGCAGGGCGCGCCGTTCTTCATCGATAAAATGCCTAACAATTTCCGGCATATCGGCCTGATCCATCTGATTCTGCCGAACGCGAAAATCATCGATGCGCGCCGTGCGCCGATGGATTGCTGTTTTTCGGGCTTCAAGCAGCTCTTCGCCGAAGGGCAGGAGTTTACCTATGGTCTGACCGAAGTCGGGCGATATTATGCCGATTACGTCGAATTGATGGATCACTGGGACGTGGTGTTGCCCGGCAAGGTTTTGCGCGTACAGCACGAGGATGTGCTTGACGATCAGGAAGGGCAGACGCGGCGTATGCTCGATTTTTTGGGTCTGCCGTTCGAGGAGGCCTGCCTGCAATTCCACAAGACCGACCGCGCCGTGCGCACCGCATCAAGCGAGCAAGTGCGCGAACCGATAAACCGCAAGGGGCAGGGCGCATGGAAGCGGTTTGAGCCATGGCTGGGCGATCTTAAGGCGGCTTTGGGCGATGTGTCCTAAGCCAGCTTCGCCCCGTTCGGCACTTTCGCTTTCGGGGCGGCCAGCACAATTGCTCCGCTCTCATCAGGGAACCCCAGTACCAGCACCTCGGACATGAACCCGCCGATCTGGCGCGGGGGGAAGTTGACAACAGCCATGACGGTCTCGCCCAACAACGCTTCAGGTGAATAATGTTCTGTGATCTGAGCGGAGGTTTTCTTCGTCCCGATATCATGGCCAAAATCGATCCAAAGCTTGATCGCTGGCTTGCGCGCCTCGGGGAAGTCCTCGGCGCGGATGACGGTGCCTGCGCGGATGTCGAGCGCCAGAAATGTGCTGATATCGGTCTGGTCCATGAAGCTTGCTGTAAGCTGCGCGCAGGTTGTGCTGCAAGCCCGGCTGCGAGTGGTTCGCACTTTGATTCCAAATATAGCTAGGATAGGTTCGCCTTTGAAACCGAGCGGTGTGCGAGCCGCTCGAGAGCCTGAGAGAGAGCAGATATGGCGAAATTCACCCTCAACGAAGAGCCGGTCGAGCTCGATGTCGACCCGGCTATGCCGATCCTGTGGGTCGTGCGCGAAAAGCTCGGGCAGAACGGCACCAAGTTCGGCTGCGGCATCGCCGCATGTGGCGCGTGCACAGTGCACCTTGATGGCGTGCCGGTCCGCTCCTGCTCAACCGCCGTTGCCGAAGCCGAAGGGCGCACTGTCACCACGATTGAAGGTGTCGCGGGCCCAGAGGGCGAACTCACCGCGATCCAGAAAGCGTGGATTTCGGAACAGGTGCCGCAATGCGGATATTGCCAGTCGGGCCAGATCATGAGCGCCACCGCATTGCTGCGTGATAATCCCAGCCCCAGTGATGAAGATATCAATGCGGCGATGTCCGGCAATATCTGCCGCTGCGGAACCTATACCCGCATCCGCCGCGCTATCAAAGTTGCCTCGGGCCAGCTGGAACCGCGCGAAGTCCGCGAAAGCGGGGAGGCATAAGCCATGAATGATCTGACCCCTGAAAAGAACCCCTCCCGCCTCGCCAAATGGAGCCGCCGCGGATTTATCGGCGCCGGCGTTCTGGCCGGTGGCGGGCTGCTGATCGGTATCGGTGTGCGTTCTGGCAATCCCATTGACGCGCTCGCGCCCAAGGTTGCCGCTGGCGAGGGCGAGCAGCTCGTAAACAGCTGGGTCAAGATCGATACGGACAATATCGTGACCGCCATCGTACCGCATTGCGAGATGGGGCAGGGCGCGCATTCGGTGCTGGCGCAGATGCTCGCAGATGAGCTTGACGCGGCGTGGGACAAGGTGCGCGTGATGCAGGCACCGACCGATGGCAGCTATATCGTAACGGACACCGCGCGCATGTTTGTCGCGCCTTTCACGATGAATGCAGCCGACTGGATTGAGCCGACTTGGGATGGATTGTTCACCCAGATCGGGCGCTTTGCCGATGCGCTGATCACGGGCGGTTCCTCCTCGATCCGCACCACGGGTCAGCACCAGATGCGCGTTGCAGGTGCAGCAGCGCGCACCATGCTGAAAGGCGCGGCGGCAGACGCCTGGGGTGTGCCTGCCAAAGAGATCGAGACGCGCGACAGCACTCTCATCCACACAGCTTCCGGCAAGTCGGCACCCTATGCCGAATTCGCCACCGCCGCTGCAGAGCAGCCGATGGACCAGAGCCCGAAACTGAAAGACCCCTCGCAATATCGCCTGATGGGCAAGAGCAAGGCCCGCACGGATATCCCGTCCAAAGTCGATGGCACGGCGATCTTCGGCATGGATGCGGCGCCAGAAGGGCTCGATCTATCCTATGCCGCGACGTTGCGCGCGCCTGTTCCGGGGCAAAGAGTCGTCAGCATGGATGCTATGCGCGCCAAGGGAATGCGCGGTGTTTTGCAAATCCTTAACTTGGGCGATTTCGTGGCTGTGGTTGCGGACAGTTACTGGCAGGCGCAGCAGGCGCTCAACACAGTCAAAGTCGAATGGACCAAGCCGGAAAGCGCAATCGGGTCCACGCAGGACCAGTTCGACGCCTATGCTGCCGCGATTGATGCAGCGGGAGCGACCGGCGGCGAGGAGGCTGCAGCAAAAGGCGACGCAGCGTCCGCTTTTGAGCAGGCCGCGACCATCATCGAAGCCGAATACAAGGTTCCCTATCTGGCGCACGCGCCGATGGAGCCAATCAACTGCACCGCACATGTGAAAGACGGCAAGTGCGATGTGTGGACCTCCACGCAGGTGCCTTTGATGGTGCGCACCGGCATCTCGGATGCCACAGGCATTCCCAAGGACGCGATCAACGTGCACCACCCCTATCTGGGCGGATCGTTCGGGCGGCGGCTTGAAGCGGTCTACGCGACCATGGCGGTGCGGATTGCGCAGGCCACTGGATATCCGGTGAAATCAGTGTGGAGCCGCGAGGAAGACACGCAAAAAGCGCTGTATCGCCCCGCCGAGCTCAGCCGTTTCAAAGGCGGGCTGGACGATGCTGGCAAGCTGATTGCCTATGACAACATCTTCACCCAGCGCCACGACCCCGCCGAGGCGAGCGTGCCGGGCATCTATGCGATCCCCAACACCAGCGTGCGCGTGGCCGAGGCTCCTTTGCATCTGCCATTTGCCGCGTGGCGTTCGGTCGATCATTCGCAGCATGGCTGGTTCATCGAAAGCTTCATTGACGAGGCGGCCCATGCGGCGGACGCTGATCCGCTGGACTATCGCCTTGCCATGCTGGAGGGTTCGCCGCGCCATGTTGCAGTTCTGAAGAAGCTGGCAGAAATGTCTGAGTGGAGCGCGGCAAGGACCGGTGGCCGGGCCAAGGGTCTTGCGATTGTCGAGAGTTTCGGGACAATTGTGGCCGAGGCTATTGAGGTCGATATGAGCTCTGGCAGCCCCAAGATGACGAATATCTGGGCGGTTGCCGATGCGGGTTATGTCATGAACCCTGATGGTTTCCGCAATCAGATGGAGGGCGGCATGGTCTATGGCCTGACTGCTGCGATGTATGGAGAGCTGGATCTGGAAGACGGCACGATTGTGCAGAGCAACTTTCACGATTACAGGATGTTGCGCATGGACGAAGTGCCTGAAATCAAGGTTGCCATCATCAATAGCGGCGATGTGCCTGTCGGCGGAGCGGGAGAACCCGGATTGCCGCCTGCAGCGCCCGCTCTCACCAATGCGATCTTTGCCGCGACGGGTAAGCGCATACGGGAATTACCCATTGCCAAACAGTTCGCCTGAACCGGCCTAAATGTACCCGAGGGGAACACAAAGATGCGTAACAGCGCCTTTCTGGCGGTTGGCCTGCTGACTGTCATGCTTGCGGCTTGCGGCTCCGCCGAGCCTGCGCCTGTGGTCGAACAGATCGTAGTGCGTGAGCCCGGTGCGCCTGTGGTGGATGCGGGGGAGGCACCCGCCGTGCTGGACAAGGTTGCGTTGGGCGAAGAAGCGTTTCAGGCCTGCACCGGATGCCACAACGCCCAAGCTGGCGGTCCGAATATGTCCGGGCCAAATCTGCACGGCGTGGTCGGGCGCAAGGCGGGGGCGGTGGCCAGCTACGATTACAGCGATGCTCTGGCAGGGTCGGACATCACGTGGAATTACGGGACCCTCGACCGCTTCCTCGCAAATCCGGCGGGCTATGTTCCGGGCACGGACATGGTCGCAGGCGCGGTGCGGGACGGGGAACGCCGCGCCGCCATCGTGGCGTATCTTGCCTCTACCGGCGAATAGGACGAAGGCCGCGCGCGAACATGGATTTCCACCGCGTTTGCCTGTTTCTCAACGAATGCCGAATCCGCGGGGAGCGGTCCGTGCTCGTGACTGTGGCGCAAGTCGAGGGCTCTTCGATGCGCAATCCGGGCACTATTATGGGCGTCGCAAAAGATGGCTCTTTCGAGGGCTCTTTGTCAGGCGGCTGCATTGAAAATGCCGTCGTGGCTGAAGCTCTCGATGTGCTGAAATCGGGCGAGCCGCGCGTTGTGCGCTATGGTTCAGGCTCGCCCTATCTCGACATTCGGTTGCCGTGTGGTGGCGGGATTGATTTGCATTTCTGTGTGTTGGACGCAGATAGCGTCGCTGGCGATTGTCTGGGCTCGATCCGGGGGCGCGAACCGTTCGCGCTTTCTATCGGGCCGGACGGCGCGCGCTTTGTGCCGGACTGGCAGCCGACCCATTTCGATGCGGAGCAAGGAGCGGGTGTTTTCGGCCATTGGCCAACACTCCAATTGCAGATTATCGGTCACGGGGCCGGGATCGGGTCGCTTGCCCGGCTGGCGCGGGAAATGGGATGCTGGAGGTCTATCTTCACCCCTGATAGCCAGCTTATTGCCTCACTCAAGAAGGAGGGGTTCCATCCCTCCCTGCTCCGCCGGCGCACGCAGACGGACCTTTTGACAAGTGATCCGTGGACCGCGTTTGTCTTCCTTTTTCACGATCACGACTGGGAGATTGATCTGATGCAGCGCGCGCTCGAATTGCCGCATTTCTACATCGGCGCGATGGGCGGGCGAAAGGCTCACGCGATGCGCAGCGAGGCCTTGACCGCGCGCGGAGTCTGCGAAGAACAAATCGCCACGATCCGCGCGCCTATCGGTGTGTTCCACTCCTCGCGCGATCCCGACACGCTGGCGCTGTCTACACTCGCCGAAGTCGTACGCACCTATCACCAGACCGATTTTGAGGCGGCACTTGGCTGACGTGCGAGATTTCCGGATTGGTGTAGCGCTGCTCGCCGCCGGAGCCTCGCGGCGTTTTGGCAGCGCGGACAAGCTCGCCGCTGACCTTAATGGCAGGCGTATGGGCGAACACGCCGCCGCCGCGCTGCCGATGGAGCATTGCGCGCAAAGCTGGGTGATTGTCTCCTCACTTCCTCACCAGTGCGAAGCGTTTTGGAAAACGCGCGGGCTGGCCACGGTGCAAAATCCCGATGCGGACCAGGGCATGGGCACCTCGGTTGCGCTGGCTGCGCGCCTCGCTACCGCCGCTGGTTGCGATGCGCTGCTCATTGCGCTGGCGGATATGCCATGCGTGCCGCGCGACCATTTTGAGGCGTTGATCCACGCATTCGAAGAAGGAGCGCAAATTGCGGTTTCGGCGGCTGGTGATACCTGCATGCCGCCTGCGATCTTTGGCGCGGCTCTGTTTGAAATTCTGGAGGCGAGCCACGGCGATCAAGGTGCCCGCACGCTGATCCAGACGGGTAGGCGCGTCCCGTGCCCGCCGGAATGGCTGATCGATGTGGACACGCCCCAAGCATTGGCCCAAGCATTGGCCGCCTTGCAAAAAAGTAAGCCCGCACCGTCCTGAAAGTGGTCGGGACAGTGCAGGGTAAGGCGGTTTTCAGCTGTCGAGAGAGGAGAGAGTGCGGCTGAAAACCGGGAACTCAGATCGCTGCGCAGCGATCAGAAATTGTATTGCGTCGAAAACTGCACACGTTTCAGATTGCCGCTGCGACCATCTTCCAGAATGCGTTCGGCATACATCACCTCGACGCCGATATTGATCGGGCCGACAGGGGTCCAGATCAGGTTCGCAAAGGCATTCCAGCTTTCATCGGTCACCTGATTGGTGGTCAAGAGTACCGGGTTGTCCGCCTTGAAATAGGCACCTGCAATGTTTGACCTGAGATCGTCCGACCATTTGTGGCGATAGGCGGCAAAGCCTGAATAGGTGAAGATGGGATCAAGCGTACCATCCATCCGGATCGCCGCATCATTGACGATGTTGACGCCGATATATCGGCCCAAACCATCGCCTGCGGTCGCCATAAAGCGGAAATCATCGCTTTCACCGACCTTGATTTTACCCGACAGGCTCAGGCCATAGCCGAGCGCGCTATCATCGACACCCATCAGATCATCGGTAGAGACGTGCAATTGTCGCACGATCGCTGCGGCAGTAAAATTGCCCCAGTCGCCGCTCCAGTTGTAACGTCCCACAAAATCGGGAAGCTGGTCATCACCGGCGATGACCCGCGCGCCGGTTTGCGACGTGACCACGGTTTCGGGTTGCTCAACTGCTATCTGCAGACCGCCTTTGGTATAGCGGATCAGCGGCTGGCGATCGAATACGGTGCCAGGCGTTACGCCGATAAAATCGAGCGTGTCGGGCAGTGCGCCGACATTCTGGAAAGTCGACCACCCCTGACCAAAGGTCCAGTTATCATAATTGATGAGGGCATTTCGGATGCGCGGAACAAAGCTGTTCGAAACCCGCTCATTGCCGCCTTCGGTTACGTTGAAATCAAGTTCGATCAAACCGCTCAGCTTGTGATCGGTGCCGACATCGGTCTCGGTCTTGAACAGAAACCGCGTCTGACGTGCGGAGAAATCGGTGTCGAACCCGCTCGGTTCGCCGCCCACAGGAATGGCCACCGGGATTAGGAAATCGCGCAGTATCGAGTTGCCCGGCAGTTGCCCTCCGCTTGTGCGCTGGCTGATGGCATCGAATTTAACATAGCCATCATACGTGACGCGCGTATTTCCGACCTTGAAGCCCTCTCCGGATTCGATCTCGAAATCGAGAAGTTTTTCCGACATTTCGGTTTGCCGTGTCTGGACTGTGCGCGCGGTTTCAATCGCTGTATCGGTTTCCTTGCGCATGGCTTGTTGCTCTGCACGAATGGCCTGGGTCTGCTGGCGGATTTCAGACTGTTCGGCCTGAATTTCAACCGCTTTCGCTTCAGTATCGCCTGCCTGCTGCTCAAGCCGTTCGATCAGGCCGGTGACCAGCGCTTCGAGTCGGTCGAGCCGTTCATCCACGCTGGCATCGGAGGTGGCATCCTGTGCCAGGGCCGGCGCGGCTGTCAGAAATGTAGCAGCAAGCAGAGTGGTGCGTGCCAGAACATGCAGTCGGGTATGCGACATTGATATCCCTCCCAAGTTATCTTGTCGCTTTGAACCTGCCGCGCGCTTGCGTGTTCGCCCAGCTAGCGGATAGTCTTACGACCATTGTCTGAGAGCATAAAAGGAGGTTCACGCGGTATGGTGAGTGCATCACAAGGGAGACCAACCATGATCCATGCTGTAGAGCGTCCGCCAACAGAGACCGCCACACATTGTGTCGCCGAGCAATATGAAGAGATGTATCGTCGCTCTATCGAGACGCCCGATGCATTTTGGCTTGAGCAGGCGCAGCGGCTGGACTGGTTTAAAGAGCCGACCAAGGGCGGTGAGTGGTCATTTGATCCGGCCAATATTGCGTGGTTTTCCGATGGCACATTGAACCTGTGCCATAATGCGGTGGATCGCCACCTTGCCACGCGCGCCGATCAGACCGCGCTGATCTTTGAGCCTGACGATCCCGCCACGCCGGGCCGCTCGCTCACCTATGCGCAGCTTCACACCGAAGTCGTTCAGATGGCCAATGCGATAAAGGCGATGGGCGTTAAAAAGGGCGACCGCGTCACGATCTATATGCCGATGATCATCGAAGGTGTGCTGGCCATGCTCGCCTGTGCGCGGCTTGGTGCCATTCACTCGGTGGTGTTTGGCGGGTTCTCGCCCGAGGCTTTGGCTGGCCGGATCGAGGATTGCGGCAGCCGTTTTGTCATCACCGCTGATGAAGGCTTGCGCGGATCAAAGCGTGTTCCCCTGAAAGCCAATGTCGATGCTGCCTTGGCAGAGCCCGATCATGACACCCCGCTCGACGCAATGCTGGTGGTCCGGCACACAGGCGGCGATATCGCGATGGAAGCGGGCCGCGATCATTGGTTCCACGAAGCCGCCAGCGATGCGGATTGCCCGTGTGAACCGATGGCCGCCGAAGACCCGCTGTTTATCCTTTACACCTCCGGCTCCACCGGAAAGCCAAAGGGCGTGCTGCACACAACCGGCGGGTATGGCGTGTGGACGGCAACCACGTTCAACTATGTGTTCGATTACCAGCCGGGTGAAGTGTTCTGGTGCACGGCGGATATCGGCTGGGTCACCGGGCACAGCTATATTGTCTATGGTCCCCTGATGAACGGAGCGACCGGCGTCGTGTTTGAAGGCGTGCCCAATTATCCCGACCATGGCCGGTTCTGGGATGTAGTGGACAAGCACAAGGTGAACATCCTCTACACCGCGCCAACCGCGGTCCGTGCTCTGATGCGCGAAGGCGATGACTTCGTGACGAGCCGCGACCGGTCTTCGCTGCGGCTGCTGGGATCAGTGGGCGAGCCGATCAATCCCGAAGCATGGCGCTGGTATTTCGACACAGTGGGTGACGGGCGTTGCCCGATTGTTGATACCTGGTGGCAGACCGAAACGGGCGGCGTGATGATCACGACCTTGCCTGCCGCGCATGACATGAAGCCAGGCAGTGCGGGCCTGCCGTTCTTTGGCATTCAGCCGCAGCTGGTGGATAATGATGGCGGTGTGCTTGAAGGTGCGATTGAAGGCAATCTGTGCATCATTGGCAGCTGGCCGGGGCAAGCGCGCAGCGTCTACGGCGATCACGACCGCTTCGAGCAGACGTATTTCAGGACCTATAAAGGCAAATACTTCACCGGTGACGGATGCCGCCGTGACGAAGATGGCTATTACTGGATCACAGGCCGGGTCGATGATGTGATCAACGTCTCTGGCCACCGGATGGGCACTGCCGAGGTGGAAAGCGCGCTGGTGCTCCACTCCAAAGTCGCCGAAGCGGCGGTGGTCGGGTATCCGCACGATATCAAGGGGCAGGGCATTTATTGCTACGTCACTTTGAACGCGGGTGAGGAAGGCTCTGACGAGCTTTACAAGGAGCTGCGCGCATGGGTCCGGCAAGAGATCGGACCGATTGCAACGCCTGACCATATACAGTTCACCGATGGCCAGCCGAAGACCCGGTCCGGAAAAATCATGCGCCGCATCCTGCGCAAGGTGGCGGAGAACGATTTCGGATCGCTGGGGGACACTTCAACGCTGGCTGACCCGTCGTTGGTTGACCGCCTGATCGAAGGCCGCCAAAATCGCTGAGCAGGCTGCCCTTGATATCTGGAATGCCGCCTGGATCGCCACCGGGGGAGAGGCGAATATGCGTGTTATTATCGCTGATGATCATCCGCTGTTCCGCACCGCGCTGAGCCATGCTGTGGCGCGGGTGTGGGAAGGCGCAGAGGTGATCGAGGCCAGTTCGGCAGCAGAGGCGCGCGCGCAGCTGGAACATGGTGCAGAGGCCTTGCTGCTTGATCTGCATATGGAGGATTCCCACGGGCTGAGCGTTCTGATGGACCTGCGGCAGGATTTTCCGGCGCTGCCCATCGCCATCGTTTCGGCGAGCGAGGAATCGCGCGTTTACGCAGCGGCGCAGCAATTGGGCGCGGCGGCCTTCATCCCGAAATCATCGGGTCTGGAGGATATACGCGAGAGCCTGGCTGCGGTGCGGGACGGGGATCATTCCTTCCCCGAAACTGACGCCAGCGCGGATGATGATCTGGCGCGCATTGCCACCCTGACACCGGCACAGCGCCGCGTTCTGGGGTCAATCCGCCAGGGCCTTCTGAACAAGCAGATCGCCTATGACCAGAGCATCAGCGAGGCGACTGTAAAGGCGCATATTACCGCCATCTTCCGCAAGCTGGGTGTGTCCAACCGCACGCAGGCCGTGCTGTTGGCAGCAAAGCTGGATGTGGATCAACCGGCTGCGGATTCCGCCACGCCCTGAGCTTTGCCGGGCCTATCCGTCGTTTGGCCCGCCGCGTTCACGGCGTTCTGCACTTGCGCAAGGCAGGTGGAAATCAACGCTCGCAAGGCTGCGGGTGAAGACGGTTTGAGCAAGCGGTTCGCATTCATCGCCACAGCGGCCAGTTCGGTTTCTTCGCTGGCTTCCGCTGTCAGCAATATCGCGGGCGGCTGCGCTTTCCAGACCATACATAGTTCCGCATAGACGCTGTCCCCGCGTTCGTCTCCGTCCAGCCGGAAATCCATAATCACGATGTCAGGTGGGCGCGGGCTGGCGTTAAGCGCGGTGACAAGGCTGGACGCGCAGACCGGGGTCAGCCCCCATTTGTCCAGCAAGGCCGATGTCGCAGACAGAACTGCGGGATCATTGTCGACCACCAGAACGCGCGCATCGCTGATTGTGCGTACTGGCCGCTTTATCGCCTCAATCGCCATCGCTGGCCCCCAATGCGAGACGGGCATTCTAAGCGCAAAGCGGGTGCCTCGCCCCACTGTTGAGCGGGTATCGACCTCCACCGCAAGCAAGGCGGTGGTGCGGCGCACGATGGCGAGGCCCAGACCCAGGCCCTCGCGATCCTTGGATGCGCCGCGCTCAAATTCGTTGAAGACCCGCCCAATATCATCATCCGCGATCCCGCGCCCTGTGTCATGCACGCACAAGAGCAGATTATCACCCTGCCGCCTGACGCCCAGCAGCGCCCCGCCTGTGCTGGTGTAGCGGATCGCATTGCTAACAAGATTGCGCAGCACACTGGTGAGCAAGTTCCGGTCCGTCATCACCCATGCACTGGTGCGCACGCGACGCAGCGTGATCCCCTTGGCACGAGCCTGAACCGAAAAATCGCGCGCGATCTCCTCAAATACCTGATCCAGCGCCACCGCTTCGATCTTTGGCTCGATCCCGCCGCTGTCCAGCTTTGAAATGTCAAGCAGGGCGCGGATCAGCCGGTCTGCTGACATGATCGACCCGTCCAGATCGCGCACCAGTGTTTCCAGGCCATCCTGCCCGCGAACTTCCTCTCCCAGTGCAGAGGCGAACAGGCGCGCCGCGTTCATGGGCTGGATCAGATCGTGGCTGGCCGCTGCAAGAAAGCGCGTTTTGGACCGGGTCGCCTCTGCCAGTGCCTCGTTCACTTCGCGCAGCTGGTCCGTGCGCTCGGCCACCTTTTCCTCCAGCGCGAGTTCGGCGCGGCGGTCGGCCGTGATATCGGTGTAGGATGTGACATATCCCCCGCCGGGCGCAGGCGAGCCGATGATGCGCATGATTCGCCCGTCGCTCTGCTCGCTTTCATGGCGGTGGTTTGACCCAGCGCGCATATGATCCAGCCGCCGCTTAATATACCGTTCGATGGCATCTTCGCTCAGGTCGCCGTTGCGTTGGTTATAACGAATCAGGTCGGCAATCGGCGTTCCCACCTGCACCAGATCATCGGGCAGATTGAACATTTCGATATAGCGGCTGTTCCACGCCACCAATTGCATGTCCGCATCCACCAACGCCACGCCGGTTTCAATGTTCTCAATCGCGATCTGAAGCAGGTCTGCCGAGAAGTTAAGCCGCTTGCTGGTCTCGTCAAACATTGCGACGACTTCGGGCAGGGGCACCGCATCACCGCCTGCCCATGATGCAACCAGCATTCGTGAGGAAGAGGTTCCGATCGTACCGGCTATCGTGCGCTCTGCCATTTCGATGATCGCGTCATCGGCATTTTGCCCGTCGCGATAATCGCCCGGCAAGGCGGCGATGGCGGCATCGGCGCGGGTGCGGCCGACAAATTGCACAAGCAGCGCGCGCACATCGGCAACGCGTTTTCCGGTCATGAATTGCGGGGGAGTGCCAGGGCTAGGCGTGCCCACAAAGGCGGCGGCCTGCGCTGCATCGACAAGGCTGGGCCGACGCAGGGCAGAGCCGATCCAATAGGCGGCGCAGTTCAGGCCAAGGCTCAGGCCGACCCCGGAAACCAGCGGATCGGAATGGATCGCGAGGATGGGCGCGTTGCCGCTCGCGACGGGCCAGACCAGCAGCACCAGCCAAACGATTGCACCCAACGCCATGCCTGAAAGCATCCCGCATTTATTGCCCGACTGGCTGATCATGCCGAGCACAAGTCCCGGCGCAAATTGTGCGGCGGCTGCAAAGGCGAGCGTGCCAAGCCCTGCAAGGCTGCCGATGCTGCCAAAGCCGAGATAGACCATATAGGCAAAGAACAGCAGCGCCCCGATCACGAAGCGGCGCACCATTAAAAGGCGCGCGGCGATCATTCCGCGCTCGCTCGCTGTGCCGCCCTCTGCGTCGCTCCTCAGCGTCCGGCGCAAAATCAGCGGCGCGACAAGATCATTAGTAATCATGGTCGAAAGCGCGACACTGGCCACTACGATCATGCCGGTCGAGGCGGAAAAGCCGCCGATGAAAACCAGCACGGCAAGCCCGTTTTGCCCCTGCGCGAGTGGCAGGGCCAGCATGATGCTGTCCGGGTTGGTACCAGCGGGAAGCACGCTGAGCCCAGCCAGAACGATCGGCACGATCACGGCGGCTGTCACCAGCAGGTAGGCCGGGAAGACCCAGCGCATCGCAGGGCTGGCGCGTTCGTCTGTGGCCTCGACAAAGGTCATGTGAAACTGACGCGGCAGACATAATGCGGCGCAGGCGGCGATCACCGTGAGCGTGGCGAACCGGGCGTCGATCTGGGTGTTGGAAAAGACCGGCGGCGCTGCTTCAATATCGCCTTGCAACAACACGACGATGGCCAGCGCGGCGACGGCCAGAAGGGCGATCAGTTTCACCACCGCTTCGACCGCGATGGTCAAAACCAGACCCGCATTGTTGCCCGCCCGGTCCGCTCGTCCCGCGCCAAAAAGCATGGCAAAAAGCGCCATCAGCCCTGCAACCATCAGCACCATTTCGTCCGCCGCGACGCTTTCGGCCAGTTGCGGGCTAAGCGTCAGCAGCGAGGTGCCGACCGACTGCAATTGCAGCGCCATATAGGGGAGTGAGCCGATGCTCGCGATGATCGTGACAAGTGCGGCGACGCTCGCGCTTTTGCCGTATCGCGCCGACAGAAAGTCGGCGATTGAGGTGGAATGCTGCGCCTTGGACTGGGCAAGGATTTTGCGCACAAGGCCAAAGCCAAAGGTGAAGACCAGTATCGGACCCAGATAGATGGGCAGGTAATCCAGCCCCGTACTGGCCGCGGTGCCGACCCCGCCATAGAAAGTCCAACTGGTGCAATAGACCGCAAGGCTCAGCCCGTAGATTGTGCCCGAATGGCGCGTAAACCAGCGCGTGCTTTCGGGCTCATTGCTTGCATAGGCAAACGCATCGCGCCGCGCCGCCAGCCAGAATAGCCCAAGTAGGTATATGCAGGCAGCCGCAATCGCCGCACCCAACATCATAATCCCATCTCTCTCCCGAGAGGTAAGCTACGCGAAAGTTGCCGATTGGCAAGTTCGGCGGAGGAGTATGAATTGTCACTGCCATGTTGCCGCAACAAACTGGGGCCAAAAAAAGGGCGGCGTCCGCGTGGAACGCCGCCCTTTCATGCGACCCTGACGATATCGCCAGAGTTATGTCATCCACTTTTAGTGGACATGCGCCTCACCCGCACCGCGCGGTACGCGGATAGAGTCGACCAGCTTGCGGATCTCCACCGGGGTCTTGGCCGTCACACTGGCAACCGCGATTGCGGTAGCGAAGTTCACCAGCATACCGATCACCCCGATGCCTTCCGGCGAGATGCCGAACAGCCAGTTGGCCGCAACGTTCATGTCTGGCTCAATCAGCTTGAAGTAGAGGATATAGCCGAAGGTGAAGACCAGTCCCGATACCATACCGGTGATGGCGCCTTCCTTGTTCATCCCCTTGAAGAAGATGCCCATGAAAATCGCCGGGAACAGGCTGGCAGCGGCCAGACCAAAGGCGAAGGCCACGACCTCCGCTACCCATCCCGGAGGATATATGCCGAGGTAACCCGCGACACAGATCGCAGCCGTGGCTGCAAGGCGCGCCGCAAGCAACTCAGCCTTGGACGAGATGTTGGGTGCAAAGGTGCTCTTAAGCAGGTCATGGCTGACCGAGCTTGAGATCACCAGCAGTAGACCCGCCGCCGTCGACAGAGCTGCCGCAAGGCCGCCTGCCGCCATCAATGCCACCACCCAGCCGGGCAGGTTGGCAATTTCCGGATTGGCCAGAACCATGATGTCCTTGTCGACATACACTTCGTTCTCGCTGTCCGGGTTCGGCGTGTTGGCCAGCAGACGTTCGCCAGAGGCCCCGCGCTCGCCTGTGAATTCAGGCTTGCCCTCGAACGCATCACCGGGGCGATATTGCATCACTCCGTCGCCGTTCTTGTCCTGGAACGCCAGCAGATCGTTATCTTCCCATGTCGGGAAGAACTCTTCGACCTGGCTATACTCGGTCTCGTTCACCTTATCGACGAAGTTCAGCATCCCGAACGCGCCGATGGCCGGAGCGGTCGTGTAAAGCAAAGCGATGAAGACCAGCGCCCAGCCGGCCGATTTGCGCGCGTCCGATGCCTTGGGCACCGTGAAGAAACGCACAATCACGTGGGGCAGACCGGCGGTGCCGACCATCAGGGCCATGGTGATGCAGAACATGTCGATCGTGGATTTCGAACCCGCAGTGTAGGCGGTAAAGCCCAGATCGACGAGCACCAGATCCAGCTTCTCTAGCACGCTCACCCCGCCGCCTCCGACGACCTCCGATCCAAGTCCCAGCTGCGGAACAGGATTGCCGGTGATCATGAAGCTGAGGAAGAATGCGGGCACCATGTAGGCAAAGATCAACACGCAATATTGCGCGACCTGCGTGTAGGTGATGCCCTTCATTCCGCCCAGCACCGCGTAGATAAACACGATGCCCATGCCGATGATAACACCCCAGAAGATCGAGACATCGAGGAAGCGTGAAAACACGATCCCAACGCCGCGCATCTGGCCTGCGATATAGGTGAAGCTGATGAAGATCAGACAGATAACCGCCACAACACGCGCGACCTTTGAATAGTAACGCGTGCCGATGAAGTCGGGGACGGTGAACTGGCCGAACTTGCGCAGATACGGTGCCAACAACAGCGCAAGCAGCACATAGCCACCCGTCCAGCCCATCAGGTAAACGCTGGCATCATAGCCCATAAAGGCGATGAGACCGGCCATCGAGATAAAGCTGGCCGCGCTCATCCAGTCGGCTGCGGTTGCCATTCCGTTCATCACGGGATTGACGCCGCCGCCAGCGACATAAAACTCCTTCGTGGAACCGGCCCGCGTCCAGATGGCAATACCGATATACAGCGCAAAGGTCGCGCCGACGAAGATGTAGATCAGGGTTTGAGTGTCCATCGTTCCAGCCCCCTCAATCGTCGAGATCGTATTTGCGCTCAATCTGCTTCATACGAACAACGTAGAAGATGATGAGTGCGATGAAGACGTAAACGGCCCCTTGCTGCGCGAACCAGAAGCCGAGCGGGTATCCACCCAGGCTGAACTGGTCGAGGAAGTCGCGAAACAGGATGCCGCAGCCAAACGAAACTGTGAACCAGATCGCCATCAGGCCGACCAGCAAACGAATATTTTCGCGCCAATAGGCCCCTTCGGCTGCGTTGGTTTCCTGAGTCTCTTCGACTGCATCGACGCGATCCGCGCCGTTTTCGAAATCGCCCGGATCGGCGGTAGAAATTGGTTCGCTCATATCCCTCTCCCTTGAAGGTGGTTCGATCCGCATGGCCCCGAAAGGGAAACCTTGGATCTTGGCCGACAGGCTATGAGCGCGCGGTGCTCCTTACGAGAGCGACTTTAGTCTTAGGGAGTGTGTTGCTCCGGCTAGCCCGCGCCGAGGCTGGAAAGTGTTGTATTTTCAGGCATGCGGGTCAGCTGGGCCTGAAACAGTTCTGCTGCTGCAATCGCATCGGTCAGGGCATCATGCGCGGCATAATCGGGCAAACCATAGCGCGCGCGGGTGGGCCCGAGTCGATAGGCCTCGGCGCCGACAAGGTTAGGGTGCAATTCGCGCTCCAGCGCCAACGTGCAGATAGACCGGATGGGCGGGGCGATCCCGAACAGCGCCTTTGCCGCACGGGTGAGCGCGTGGTGCTCAATCCCGGCGGCATGGGCGATCATGATCCGGCCAGAAAGCGCTCCGACCAAGGCTGCGATCACCTCGCTGAGGGGCTGCCCGCAGGCCGCGCGTTGTTCGCCGATGCCGTGGATTGTCACTGCCTCTGCATCGAGTGCCGCATCGCTGCGAATATCGAGCGATTGTGCGTGTTCCAGACTGATCGCTGACCCTTTGAAAGGCGTCCAGCCCGCCTGCAACAGATGCGCATCCTTGCGCAGGCCATCCAGCTCGAAATCCAGCGCCAGATATGGAGCGTTTTTCGCAAGACAATCAGCGCTGGGCCAATCAGCATTCGCATAGGTCTGCAAACAGGCATTGGAAGCCGTGCCCAGGCTTTTAAGAGCCCGCTCAAATCGCCAGCGTGACAGCAGGTTCACGCAATTCCGCCTGCAAGATTGCGGCGCACCGCGTCAAGACCCTGCCGGATCACGGACAGCGCATCTTTCAGATAATCGCGCTCCAACGATGACAGATCGTCGGGGGAGATGAGGTTATCGGGTGTCTCACCCCGCTCAATCTGGCGGCTCTGATGCGCTATGCGCAGCGCGTTCACGAACTCCAGCGCATCTTCAAGGCTTTGCGCGTCATCACGGTTCATCCGGCCTGCCTTGCTGAGAGCGGTGAGGCGATCAGCGGTGCCCACCTGCTTAATCCCGGCGGCCAGCGCGTGCGTGCGCGCGATGTCGACGATCGGCATGATAGCCTGACTCTTCGCATTGAAGGTCTTGTGTCCGTCTTCACCCTTTTCCAGCACCAGATTGCGAAAGATCCCCAGCGGCACCTTGCTGCGTAGGGCATCGCGCGCGAGATAGCTGGTAAACAGCGGATTATCCTTTACCCGCGCCAGCACATCGCGGCGCATAGTGGACACCAGAGCGGCATCGCCGTGAACGGCGCGCATATCGAAAAAGATCGTCGCGCGCAGGATGCGGTCCTCGGTGGGGCTGGTGATCCAGCTGTTATAGCGCTCGCACCACTCACCCAGCCGCCGCCGTTGATCGTGGTTCTTGGCCATGATTCCACCCTTGCAAAAGACATAGCCGCAGCGGTCCAGCAGGTCAGAGATATACGTGCCCAGCTTTTCGAAATAGGCCTCGTCAGCCTCGCTCGCGCTGTCGCACAGGATCAGCCCGTTATCCTGATCGGAGCCGACCAATTGTTCGCCGCGCGCAAGCGATCCGAAGACCACCAGAGTATAGGGGCAGGGCGGCGCGCCCAGTTCCATTTCCGCCAGTTCTGCCGCGCGCCGGTGCACAGCCTCTCCCAGCGCAGAGGTAAAGCGCATCACATGGCCCGCATCCACTCCGCTCGCGACCATCGTGGCAAAGCTCTCGGGGACGGCCTGCGCGGCCTTGACCAGTTCGTCCGCGTCGCGCGCCTTGGCGATCATCATGCCGGCATCAATGGCATTGGTCCCGATGGCAGAGAGGATGTCGGTCGCGGATAAAATCCCGCTCAGTGCGCCTGCATCATCCAGCACCGGCAGGTGGCGAAAGCCTCCGCCCGCCATCATCGCCATCGCCTCGCCAATCGGGCTGTGCGCGGGCAGAGTGCGCGGGCCTGCGGTCATCACTCCAGCAATCGGCGCGGTTAATGCCACCCCCTTTGCGACGACGCGGTTGCGCAGGTCCTTATCCGTAAAGATGCCGATCAGGCCGGTGTCATCGCAAATCGCAAGGGTGGAGACGTCCCGTTCATGCATCATCGCGACGGCTTGTTTGATTGTGGCGTCCGGCAGGCATGTTACCGGCGTGGAGCGCGCGATCAGCTCGCCAATCTGCCGGTCATCCAGTGAGAAACCGCCTGCGTCCTTGCGCTCTTTAAGCGCGTGTTTCAGGCGCGCGGCTTCGTCCTCTGCAAAGAAGGCGGCGAAGAATGCGTTGCTTTCGCGAAGAGAGTGAAAATGTTCGGCGGGCAGGGCGTAAAGCAGCGTGTCCTCAATGGCGCTGGTGGTGTTGCGCACATATCCGCCACGCAACAGAGATGGGTACGCAAAGCACGCCCCCGTCGCCAGACGCGCGGTCAGTTCCTCTCCCGCCAGCATCAGTTCAACCGCGCCAGAGCGCACGATGAAGAGCCTGTCATTGCGGGCGCCCGCTTCGATCACGACATCGCCAGCCTTGCGATAGGTGACTTCGATTGCGCGGGTCAGCGGGGCGAGCGCTTGTTCGTCCAGCAGATTGAACGGCGCGGTGGCGCGTAAAAAACGGGCGACTTCGGATATCTCGCTGGCCATCCAACAAGCTTAGCGTATCGAGGCGCGCGCGTCGTTTACGACTTTTGGGTTAGAGCAGGAGCCTTAGGGCGCGTCGGCCCTATTCGAGGCCCAATTCTTCCAGATTCATCGTTGCCGCAGAATAGCTGGCTGAAGCCAGCCTGCCATCGAGCTGTGCCCGGATGGCGCGGATTTGCGCGTCCGCAGCGCTTTCTTCTCGTCGGTTCACCAAAAAGAAGTCGCCTGCGCCCAACCGAAAGCGCTTGCGTTCGGCCGCGACCATTGTGGTTGCCTGTTCGACCTCGTCCACAGCCAGATCGGCAATGCGCAGGGCCGCGTTGAGGTTTTCGAGAATATTGTCGAGCTCAACCTCGATCTGGTCAGCCGTGCGTTGTTCGCGCAGCTCAATTTCTCGCAATTCGGCCTCTGCCCGTTGCAGGCGCCCGCGTGCGGTGCGGCGTTGCAGCGGCACCTTAAACGTCACGCCGACCACGGTGTCGGTGGAATCGAAGGTCGGGCCGCCATCGCCAATCGGCCCAAAATCGCGGCTCAGCTCAACTGAGAGGTCCAGATTGGGCTTCAGGTCATTTCGCCTCAGCTCCACCTTATTGCGAGCACGCTCCAGCATCAGGCGGAAATTGCGCAATTCAGGGCGCTGGTCGAGGATTTCGCTGCGGGTCAGCGACATCAGCGTCTGCATATCAGGCAACTCGTCCAGCTGTTCCTGAGCGGGCAATTGCTGACGGGTGGGCACCATCAGGCGCCCTGCCTCATCGCGCAGGTAATAAGACAGTGAATTGGATGCGGTGGCGAAATTGCGCTTGGCTTGCTCTAAAAGACTGCGACGCAGCAGGACGTTTTGTTGGTTTTCAGTCAGAGCGATGCTGGCGATCGCTCCGGCTCGCACCTGCCGTCCCAAGCCGATTGCACGCGCTTCGGCGATTTCTAACAATTCCTCGTAGACGCGGATTTCCTGCCCTGCCGCGACCCAGCGCCAATAGGCGCGCAGAGCCTCAAACTGGACATTGAGCTGCACCAGCAGCACGTCAAGCCGCGCCTGACTGGCTGCGAGCCGGGTGTCTTCGATGGAGAAACGACGGGAATCAATGCGGCGATTACGCAGCAGAGAAAACAGCGCGCCGACCTTGAACTCGCCGATTTCGTTGGTGTTGTAAATGTTCTCGTAAATCGGAAACCGGCCATCGGACAGGCGATAGCTGCCGAAGACCTCGCCGCCGAACGGGGCAATCGGCTGGGTGGCCTTACCCTCGGCATAGCCGCCGGAAAATGTGCCGGTCAGCCGGTCATAGGCCTCCGCCTCCAACATCAGGTCAAACGCGCCATCAGCTGCCAATTGGTCAGATCGGGCGGCGGCCTCCCGCTCGAAACTCTCCAAGATACTCGGAAAGGTCAGCGCGGAAGATCGCAACACCTCGCTTGGCATCAACGGTCCATCACGCAACGCCTCGTGCAGTGGGCCTTCGTTGGGCTCAATATTCTGCGCGGCGACGGGTGTTGCCGTGAAGGTCATCCCTGCGCAAGCCAAGACACCCAGTGCCCCGAGCAACGCGCCTTTGGCGGCGAATGTCCTCATCGTCAGCCGCTTGTTCCGCTTGTTCCGCTTGGTTGTGACGGTAACCGTTGCGCCGTCGTCGAATTGCCCGATCCGGCAGGCAGCTCAGGAGGGAAGTTGTTGAGCTGACGCCAGATTTCATAACCGACAGGCACCGTGTCCAACAGAACAAACGCCTGCACCGTGGCACCAAAGCGCGCATAGCGTTCGGTCGGCCATGGCTCTTCGCCTTCGGGCACAGTTTCGCCGATCAGCACACGAAAGCGCCCGTCTGCCTGCGCTGATTGATCGACTGCTATGACCTCTCCTGCAAAGGTGCCGACGGCGACTGAGGGCCAGCCGCTGAACTGGACCGTGGGCCACCCTTCAAACTGTACGCGCGCAGGAGCGCCGGTCTGGACTAGTCCAACATCGCGGCCATCAAGGAATATCTCGATCACTCGCTCCGAATTCTCCGGCACGAAAGTCGCGAGGATGTCGCCTGCGTTGATGTAAGTCGCCGCGTCGCCGCCATTGATGCTCTGGATAAAGCCATCGCGCGGCGCGGTCACCAACTGGTTCGACTGGCGCGATAGGCCCACATTGGTGCGGGTAAGATTGGCTTCGGCTTCGGCAACGCTTCCGCGCATCTGATCAACGCGGATTTGCGCCTGTTCGTAATCACGCCGCGCGGCCAGGCCCTCGCGGAACAATTCCTCCATGCGCCGCTGATCAATCTCTGCGGTCGCCAGCGCGCTTTTAGCGGCCTGCAATTGCACTTCGACCTGCGCGCGTTCGGCTTCAAGGCGCTGGATCAACTGCGGGTCGATATCCGCGATACGGACGATCGGATCATTCTTTTTAACTGCGCTGCCATCGCGCACATACCACTCTTCGATCCGGCCAGAGACCAGCGCGTTGATGTCCTGCTGGCGCTCATTCGGGTTGAGCGTTGTGACAACGCCGCGCCCGCCGGTGGTCTGCACCCAGGGCACATAAAGCAGGAATGCAACCCCGGCGATAAAGGCGAAAAGCAGGATAAAGAACACCGCGCGAAAGACCCGCGGAACCCGCATTTCCTTCAGCGTTGTGAAATGCATCATGTCCTGTTCGATTGCAGCCATTATTGCTGTCCCATCGCGCCAAGAGTGGGAGAAACCGGTCGCGGCCCGCCCGGCATACGCGGCGGCTTGCTGTTCACGGCAAGGCAGAAATCGTCGAAATTATCGTAGTAATGCTGCTGCTGGGCTTCCATGTAGAGAAACCGGTCAAAGCCCAGATCAATCCGGCGGTTCGAGAAATAGATCACCGTGGAATAGGCCTGCTCGCGCAGCTCGGTCACAGCGGCAGCCAGATTATCTTCGTCCAGAAGGTCAAACAGCTTGCTCAGCACCAGAATACGCGGCCGTTCCAGCAACGCATTTGCGAGCTTGAGCTGTTGCAACTCCACTGATGACAACGGCCAGCCCGTGGCGGCAATTGGCGTGTCGAGGCCTTCGTCAAAGCTGGAGATCGTGTCGATCAGACCCACCGTCTCAAGCGCGCCGACCATGCGTTTGGGCGCGCTCTCCTTGCAGGACAGGCCAAGATATTCGCGCACTGTCATGCCGACAAAGGTGGCGCGATCAAGGACGTGCACGTTCTTGCGCAGATTGTAGCTCTCGATATCCTGAAAATCGACGCCGCCCATAGTGGCAAAGCCTGCCTTGGGGGTTTCGTGCATCTTGACGATATTCGTGAAGAGCCGCTGCACACCGTGGTGGGTGGCGCCTGCCATCACAATCGCGCCACTCGGAATCTCGAAATTGAATTCCGCCTCTTCATTGCGGGCGACGCCGCGTACGCCGTTAAACACAAGGGTGTGTTCATCGACATTGATCGGGTCATCGCCGGCGGGCTCTTCCTGCTCCACATCATAGAACAGCGAGATTTCCTCAATCGCGGCGCACAAATCATAGAAATAGGTGAGATATGTGCCCAGTTGAGCGACACCGAAGAACGCGGTCGAAAGCACCAGTTCGGCCGCGACCAGTTGGCCCAGGGTCAACTCATTGTTGATCACCAACCAACCGCCAAGCCCAAGCAGCACCGCGCTGGCTGCTGCATACAGGAACAGGAAAGCGAGCGTCTGGCCGAAATGATTGCGGAAATGGCGCTTGCGCTCGGTTATGTAGGCGCCTGTATGCCCGTCAGTGCGTTTGAAAGCGTAATCGATCCGGCGTTGTGATTTGAAGAATCCGTTGGATTCGCCCACCGTCTCCAACCACGCAGCCGTACCGTGCTTGGCATGGGACAGATCTATTCCGGTACGCACTGCGCGCGCGCCCCAGATCAGCCAGATGATCCAGATCAGGGCGGACATAATGATCGTGAACAGCAGGAAATAAGGGTGGTACAAAGAGACCAAAATGAACCCGACCATCACCTGAAGCACAACAGTAAAGCCACCGACAAACAGGATCGGGATCGCCTTTTCGACATTGATGACATCGAAATACCGGTTGAACAGGGATGACTTGCGCGCATCACCAAAGAACGGATTTTTCGCATAGACCGACAGAAGCGAAATTTCCGCCACCATCCGCGCGTAAAAGCGCCGCGAGAACAGCTCCATCAAATGGATACGCAGGGCATAGAGCATCGCGAACAGCGAAAGCAGGCCGAACAAGGTCACCGACAGCACGACCAGCGGTGTGGTCAGCGCAGTGTTGGCAACGGTGTTGATCAGCATCTGCACCGAAATCGGCGTCGCCAGCGTCAGCAGTGAAATGCCGATGCCATAAATGATCGAAAGCCAGTAGAAATTGGCCTCAGGCTTGAGAATGTCCAGAAAAGTACGGAAGAATTTCGTCAGCGAAATTCTGTCTCCGTAGGTCGGTTGTTCAACGGCCATGGGCGCTCGGATTCCGTTTGTGCGCTGCGCGCGATGGGTGAATAGCTAAAGGCTCAACGTGCACGGCTGCCGATCCCTTGCAGACGGGATTGTCCTTTACTGATCGATAAACGCGAAGTCTCTTACAAAGTTCCGAGCTTACATGCATTTTATGCAAGGGAATAGGGGCTGAAGCCGATCCTCATGTCGATCGGGTTCGAATTGATTTGCACTCATAGATCAATAAACCTGACTTGCACTTGAACGCCGGGCCGCGCATCGGTCCGCGTAACGGTGTCGGAGGGACAATCAATATTGTGACGCAGTTGAACGCAACGCTGTGAGTGAGGCTTTGGTCAAAAGTGATATCCTGCTGATCGGCGGCGGGCATTCCCATGTCGGGGTCCTGGCCGATTGGGCAAAGAACGGCCTGCCCGCGCCGAATGCGACGCTGCTGACACCCGAGCCAACATTGCGATATTCCGGTATGGTGCCGGGCTGGATTTCCGGAGAGTATGCCCGTGATGCCGGAGTGGTGGACCTTGCGGGCCTTGCCAGGGCGGCTGGTGCGCGGCTGGTTCTGGATCGCTGCGTTGCGCTTGATCCCTTTGCGCGGTCTGTCCTTACGCAAAGCCACGGCCTGCTGCCATTCGATATCGCTTCGGTCGATGTCGGCGGTGTGGGGCGGGCGGCGCGCGTGCTTGGCGATGATCCACGCCTGATCGATGTGCGCCCGATCGTTCGCTTTGTAGACAGGCTGGCTGAAACCCTCGCTCAGCCTCTGGTGCGCCCGCTCAGGATCGTAGTGATTGGTGGCGGCGCGGGCGGATTTGAAATCGCCTTTGCCCTGCGAAATGCAAAGGGGCGCAATGTGGGGGGGGTAACGAACCCGCCGCAAGTCACGCTTATCACCGGCGCGGACGGGCCATTGCCTGACCTTTCGCCTGGTGTTGCAAGCCGCGCCACGAAGGAGTTCGACGCTCAGGGCATGGCAATGATCACAGGCGATGCCAGCTTTGTACAGGGCGAGCTTTGCGTTGAGGGCGCGCCGGTCGAACCGCCCGATATTATCATTGCGGCGATTGGATCGGGCGCACCCGACTGGCCGCGCGCGGGCGGATTGGATGTGGACAAAGCAGGGTTCATAATGGTGGACCGGTTTCAGCGCTCCACCTCGCATCGCAATATCTTTGCTGCGGGTGATTGCGCGGCGCGGATGGACTGCGAAGTCCCGCATTCCGGTGTCCATGCAGTGCATACAGGGCCGGTGCTGGCGGCGAACCTGCGTAAGGCTGCGTCAGGTGAGGAACCGGCGCAATCCTATCGCCCGCGCCCGGCCAGCCTCTATCTGCTCTCTACCGGTAATGGCAGCGCCATCGCCAGCTATGGACGCTTCGCTGCGCAAGGCCGCTGGGCCGCGCAGCTAAAGCGGTGGATCGACAAACGCTGGCTCGCCTCCTACGCCTCGATCAGCGACCGCGCGTAACCAAAGCGCCAACAAGCGCGAATATCGGTCGTAATCCAGGGGTCAGGGCCAGTTTGAAATGAAAAAGCTTATTATTATTGCCGCGATTGCAGCGCTGATCGCGGCGTATTTTTTCTTCGATCTTGGCAGCTATCTGACGCTGGACGGGATCAAGCGGGCTGTCGAGCAGGCGCAGGGCTATTATTCGGATAACCCGGTGCTTGTGATCGGCGTCTTTTTTGCGATCTACGTTGCCGCAACGGCTGTCTCGATCCCGGGTGCAGGTATCCTGACGCTGGGGGCGGGCGCACTGTTTGGGTTGGCAACAGGTGCGATTGTCGTCTCGTTTGCCTCAACCCTTGGGGCTACCCTTGCGTTTTTGTCGTCAAGATACGTGCTGCGTGATCTCGTGGAGGATCGCTTTGGTGAGCGGCTCAAGGCGATAAACAAAGGGCTTGAACGTGATGGACCTTTTTATCTCTTCACGATCCGGATGATCCCGCTGTTTCCCTTCTTCGTCGTCAATCTCGTGATGGGGCTGACACGGATCAGGACGCTGACCTATGTCTGGGTCAGTCAGGTCGGCATGCTTCTTGGAACGATTGCTTATGTGAATGCCGGCACCCAGCTGGCGCGGATTGAGGATACCTCGGGTCTGCTTTCCCCGGCGGTCATCGGCTCATTCGTCTTTCTTGCCATCGTGCCGTGGATCGCGAAGGCTATCATCGCAGTGATCAAGCGGCGCAAGGTTTATGCAGGTTTTTCACAGCCTAAAAACTTTGATCGAAACCTGATTGTCATCGGTGCAGGCTCTGCCGGGCTGGTCTCCGCCTATATCGCCGCGCAGGTGAAGGCCAAGGTAACACTAATCGAGGCAAAGGAGATGGGCGGCGATTGCCTCAACACGGGATGTGTCCCGTCCAAGGCCCTGATCAAAAGCGCGAAAGTGGCCGCTGCCATGCGCAATGCCGACAAATACGGCATCACGCCGGTCGAGCCCGACGTGCCCTTCAAACAGACCATGGCGCGCGTTCTGGACGTGATCAAAACCATTGAGCCGCATGACAGTGTGGAGCGCTACACCGATCTGGGGGTCGATGTGGTAAAGGGTTATGCGAAGCTGGTTGACCCGTGGACGGTGGAGATTGCGCTGAATTCGGGTGGGACACAGCGACTGACTGCGCGCAGCATTGTGATCGCCAGCGGGGGCGAGCCGGTCGTGCCGCCTATCGAGGGGATCGAGGGCTCGAACTATCTCACCAGCGAAAACCTGTGGGAGGAGTTTGCGAAGCTGGACCGCGTTCCTGCGCAGATCGCGGTGTTGGGAGGTGGCCCCATCGGATGCGAGCTTTCTCAAGCACTTGCGCGGCTGGGCTCGAATGTGACTCAAGTCGAAATGGCAGACCGCGTGCTGGGCCGCGAGGATGAGGACGTGTCGCAGGCCGCGTTGCAGGCATTGAAGGGCGCAAGCGTTACCGTGCTGACCGGGCACAAGGCTGTGCGAGTGGAAGACGGCACGTTGTTCGCTGAGCATGATAATGCGCAAAAGGCCATACCCTTCGACGCGCTAATCGTGGCGGTGGGGCGTAAGGCGCGGCTAACCGGCTTCGGTTTGGAGGAGTTGGGCGTGGACACCGACCGCACCGTTAATACCGACGAATTTCTCGCGACCAAATTCCCCAATATCTACGCTGCAGGTGATGTTGCCGGACCATACCAGTTCACGCACACAGCCAGCCATCAGGCATGGTTTGCCAGCGTCAACGCGTTGTTCGGACAGTTCAAGCGTTTCAAGGCGGATTATCGTGTCATCCCGGCGGTCACCTTCCTCGATCCCGAAGTCGCGCGTGTCGGCATCAATGAAACCGAAGCGGAAGAGCAGGGCATCGCTGTCGAAGTCACCCGCTATGAGCTCGACGATCTGGACCGCGCGATCACCGAGAGCGAGACTGCGGGCTTTGTCAAAGTGTTGACCCCGCCGGGCAAGGACACCGTGCTGGGCGCCACCATTGTCGGTGCGCATGCGGGTGAATTGCTGGCCGAATATGTGCTGGCGATGAAGCACAAGATCGGCCTCAACAAAATCCTTGGCACCATCCATTCCTATCCCACCATGGCAGAGGCGAACAAGTTTGCCGCTGGCAACTGGAAACGCGCGAACAAGCCGGAGTGGGCGCTTAAATGGGTTGAGAAATTCTTCAATTGGCAACGCGGCTGAGCGGGGCTGGCCCGGCATGATGGCAAGTATGGATTGGTTTGACCAGTTGCGCCCGATCGGTGGCATTGTTGTCCTCGTCACGCTGGCATGGGTTCTGAGCGAGAACCGGCGCGCGCATCCTACCGCGGTCTGGATCGCAGGAGCGCTCGGACTGCAAGCCGCTCTGGCGCTGTTGATCATTCGTGTGCCGTTTGTCTGGGCGGCGATGGAGTATGCCAATCGCGGTGTGCAGGCGATTGAGCGTTCGACGCTAGTGGGATCATCATACATGTTCGGATATCTGGGCGGTGCACCTTTGCCGTTCGCCCTGAAAGAGGGTGCTGCGCAGCCACTGATCATTGCGTTTCAGATTCTTCCGCTGGTGATTGTTTTTTCCGCTTTGGCGGCGCTGCTATGGCATTGGGGTGTGTTGCGCGCGGCAGTGAATGGGCTGTCTTTCCTACTGCGCCGGACATTAGGAGTGAGCGGTGTTGTCGGGTTGGCAGGCGGGGCCAATATGTTTCTTGGCGTGGTGGAAAGCCCGCTTGCGGTGCGCGCCTATTTCTCGCGCGTCAGCCGAGCGGAACTGTTCCAGATCATGGTGCTTGCGATGGCAACGATCTCTGGCGCGATCCTGATCCTGTATGCCACGACTCTGCGTGACAGTGTGGACAATGCGGTGGGCCATATGATCGCCGCTTCACTGGTTTCGCTGCCCGCCGCCTTGCTGATCGCAAAGCTGATGGTGCCCGGGTTACCAGATGACGAAGCGACGGCAGCTGACAAAGATGAGCCGGGGCTGAAATACGAATCCAGCATCGATGCCATCGTCAAAGGTACGATGGACGGGATGCAGCTGTTTCTGGCCGTGATCGCCATCATAATCGTTGTGTTCGCTCTGGTCGCGCTATCGGACGAAGTGCTGACCCTGCTGCCATTGATTGACGGGGAGCCGCTCACCCTGAAACGCCTGTTCGGCTGGCTATTCGCGCCGCTTATGTGGCTGATCGGAGTGCCCTGGGCCGAGGCCGGGACTGCGGGCGGATTGATGGGCACGAAAGCGATCCTGAACGAATATGTCGCCTATCTCGAACTTGCCGCGCTGTCGGACGGCGCGCTGGGCGAACGCAGCTTGCTGATCGTGACTTATGCATTGTGCGGGGTGGCCAATCTCGCCAGTGTCGGCCTACTGGTGTCAACGATCGGCACCCTGTGTCCTGAACGGCGAGCGGAGGCTGCCGGGCTGGGTATCAAGAGCTGGATCGCGGGCAACATCGCTACCGCCATGACCGGCGCGTGGATCGGACTGCTCACATTCGGGGGCGTCTGAGCCGATGTTCGATGCAAAGCTGCGCCCGCTGATTGATCCGCCGCTGAACGCCGTGGGACGCATCCTCGCCAACAACGGCGTCACTGCCAATATCCTCACCTTTGCAGGGCTGGTTCTTGGGCTGGGCGGAGCGGTTGCCATTGCCAATGCCGAGTTCGGCTGGGCACTGGTGCTGATCCTTGCCAATCGCGTGTTTGACGGGCTGGACGGAGCGGTTGCACGGGTGCGCGGGCCGACGCCGCTGGGCGGTTATTTCGACATTGTTGCGGACTTTGCATTTTACGTGTCGATCCCGCTCGCATTCGGGTTGCAGGACGCGGAACAGACGCTGCCCGCGCTGGTGCTTGTCGCAAGCTTCGTTCTCACCGGCGTCAGCTTCCTCGCCTTCGCCGCTGTCGCCGCAGAGCATGGCAAGAGCACTCAGGCGCATGGCAGGAAGAGCTTCTTCTATTCCACAGGCCTTGCCGAAGGTGGCGAGACGATTGTCGTGTTTGTCGCCATGTGCGCGCTGCCAGCCAATTTCCCGATGATCGCTTATCTATACGCGGGGCTTTGCGCGGCGACCGTGGTCCAGCGCAGCGCACTCGCCATCGTCGTCTTTCGCGACCGACCTGACCTGTAAGGCGCTATTCCGAAAGCCGCGCTTCCACCGCTTCGCGCAGGGCCATGATCCGCTCTGCATTGGCGCCGATATCGCTGCGGCCCACGCGGCTGACCGAACGAAAGTCGATCTGGCCATCGGCGACGCGAGCGACCACGTCATCCTTGAAACCGAACCAGAATGTCTCTGCCAGACCTTCAACTGTGCCAAGCTCTTCATTGTAGCGTATGTTGGTGAAATTCATGTCCGCCATTGCCAGCTGAACGGCATTCACCGCCGCATCGGTAGAGGTTTCGCCCAAAGCCAGCGGCTTCAGCTCGGGATAAGTTGTTGCGATGATTTCGCGGTGCGTTTGTTCAGACACGGGCGGTTCGACATCGGCAAACAGTTCAATCTGGCTAAGTGGAACGCCATAATCGTTGATCGCGTTTGCCCCGCTTTGCGCGCGCGCAGCAAGCACTGTCTCTGAAAAAGCAGGCGGACTGGCCGTATCGGTCGCGACATCGTGGATCGGGTGTTCGCCCGCGCCTATAATCAGCGGTACGAAAAACGCGAAATAGGCCGCTGGCACCGCAGCTGCGAAAATGGCAGAGCGAAGTCCGAGACGATTGCCCTTGCGCAGGACCAGAATGATCGAGACGATCGCCAGCAGCGCGGTAATCGCCGCAATGGCAAGGCCGCCAATGCTGAACGCGGTCAGCCCGCTCATCCATCCCCACAGCCCGAATTTGGTCCCAAGCGCCGCACCGATCAGGAACAGCGGAAGGATGATCGCAAGAGTGCGGGCGAGTCGGGCATGCCAGGGTGCTTTATTGTTCATGCCGACGCTTTAGCGCGGGTGCGCCGGATCGCAACCATAGCGCATCACCCCGTAGCCACTGGCACGGTAAAGACTCTTGCCAATATGGCGGACATTCTCCTACTAAGGTCATCCAGCCGGAAACTCCTTAGGCTTCGTGCGTTTGGAGTTATCATAAGCGGATGTGAAATCATCAAGAGCGCGTGATCCATCGGTCCCCCTTATTGAGGATCGTCAATGGATCGGACGCTTTCAATGTTTTGACTTCTGGTTTATGGCCCGCCCCGTCGCGGGAGGATGTAGGTTATTCAAAGGGAAGTTTTAATATGAAGCGTAATGTGATTCTGGGCGCAGCCGCCCTTGCAAGTGTTATGACTCTTGCCGCTTGTGGCGGTGGTGCTGAAGCACCGGCTGACGAAGCTGCTGCACCCGCCACCGAAGAAGCTGCTCCGGAGCCTATGGCTG
>JGI12109J20283_10124572_pt1 | contig 46122 bp, 45 predicted proteins | sample ElkSlonscriptome_12_FD_20283 | JGI IMG/M metagenome (IMG submission 20283)
GGCATGGCCGGAACCCGCCTGCCGGTGGCGACCGCGCACGGTGAGGGCCGTGCAGTGTTTGCGGAAAGCGACGGCACCGCGGCGCCGGTTGCGGTGCGCTATGTCGACGGCTACGGCCGACCAGCGCAGCGCTACCCGGATAACCCCAATGGGTCGCCCGATGGCGTGACCGGATTGTGCAGCACCGACGGGCGCGTTACGATCCTGATGCCGCACCCCGAGCGTCTGCTGCGCGTCGAGAATTTTTCCTGGGCGCCGCCGGAGTGGCGCGAGGAATGGAGCGGCGGATCCCCGTGGATGCGAATGTTTCAGAACGCGAAAGAATGGGTCGACGGCCAACCCGCTTGCGCCTGAGGTACCGAGCTTCGAGGTCCGGCGGCTGCCGGGTGAATAGAATGATCCGAGTGTTGACGGGAGCATGGAACGCATGAATCGAACCGACGAGTCGGCCCGAGCCGATCAGGATGAGGAACGTGCCGGCGGCGACGAGATCACGACCGGAAATCCGGTCAAGGACATGTTCATTCTGGCTGCGCTGTACCTGCCGATGGGATTCTTTCTCTGGTTCTGGTTCGGCAGCGCGCTGATGTGGTTTCCAGCGCGGATCGCCGACCTGGCGCTGAGCGGCCTGTTTCCATCGATGTTCGACGCTGTCGTCCAGCTCGGGATGCGGCTGGAAATCCAGACCTCCATCCAGATGACTCGAACCGTCGAGGGCCGGGTTGCCTTTCTCAACACCGAAATCAACCCGATGATCTACGCATGGGGCATGGCGTTGCTGTTCGGGTTGATCATGGCCACGCCGATGTCGGTACGGCGCCGGATCGGTCAGATGCTGATCGGCTATGTCGTGGTCTCGATCGTGACCGCGTGGGGCGTGTTCTGGGAAAGCTGGACCAACCTCGCGTTCCTGCTCGGTCCGGACGCGGCCTCCGCGGTGGCCGAAAGCGGCATGCCGGAGACTCTGATCGCGTTGTTCTTCCAGCTCGGCTATCTGATGCTGCCCGCAGTGGTGCCGCTTGCGGCCTGGATTCTGATGAACCGGCCGTTTCTCGAGACCGTCGCGTTCAATCGTCATCGATGAGCCCGTGGACCCTCAGGCGCCGCGCCGTGAACCGAGCCGGACTCCGATTGTCGATATCAGCGATGGATGACTCGCACCGCGTGCCTATAATCAGATGATGGAAACCGAAGCGCTCACCGCCACCGATCAGACCGACCTGCTGCCCGAAGTCGGCGATCATCTCGAAGACCAGGCAGCCGATCTGTGTCAACTGATGATCGACGAGGGCCGCCTGCGTCGGCAGGACCTCAATCGGGCACGTGCTTATCAGGAGCAGCACGGCGGCAACCTGTTGACGCTGCTGGTTCGACTCGGGCTGGTGTCCGAGCGCGATCTCGCCGGTGCCCAGTCGAAGCTTCTACAGATTCCGCTGTGCGGTGAAAAGGATTTCCCGGAGACGGCGCCGGAGATCGATACGATCTCGGTGCGCTACATGAAGCAGCAGCACCTGGTGCCGATCCGCGTGACCGACGATGTGCTCGACGTGGTCATGGCCGATCCGCAGAATCACACCACCCTCAAGGCCCTGCGCATGGCGTCGGGTCTCGAAGTCCACCCGCTGGTCGGCATCAGTTCGGAGATCGACAACACGATCGAGCGTTTCTTCGGCGGCGGCCGCAGCGCCATGGGCCAGATCGCCGAAGGGCTGGGCGACGAAGACGACTATACCGACGAGGAAAACGTCGAGCACCTGCGCGATCTGGCGTCCGAGGCGCCGGTGATCCGGTTGGTGAACCTGATCCTGCAGCGGGCGGTCGAGGCGCGCGCGTCGGACATCCATATCGAACCGTTCGAAAACCGCTTGAAGGTTCGCTACCGGGTCGACGGCGTGCTGCAGGAAGTCGAAGCGCCGCCCGCGCGGTCTACGGCAGCCGTGATCTCGCGCGTCAAGATCATGGCCAAGCTCAATATCGCCGAGCGAAGGCTGCCGCAGGACGGGCGGATCATGCACCGCGTCCAGGGAAAGGAACTGGATCTGCGCGTTTCGACCGTGCCGACATCGCATGGCGAAAGCGTGGTCATGCGAATTCTCGACCGCGAAGCCGTGACCCTGAATTTCTCGTCGCTGGGTTTTACCGAAGAAATGCGGGAGAAGTTCGTCCGCGCGCTGGAGATGCCGCACGGCATCATTCTGGTCACCGGTCCGACCGGGTCCGGCAAGACCACCACGCTGTACACCGCGCTGGACCAGCTCAACTCCCCTGAGCGCAAGATCATCACCGTCGAGGATCCGGTCGAGTACCAGCTCGAAGGCATCAACCAGATCCAGGCCAAGTCTTCGATCGGGTTGAATTTCGCCTCGGCGCTGCGGGCGATCGTGCGCCAGGATCCCGACGTGATCATGATCGGCGAAATGCGAGATCTCGAGACCGCGAAGATCGCGATCCAGTCCGCGCTGACCGGGCACCTCGTTCTGTCCACGCTGCACACCAACGACGCAGCCGGCGGCGTGACTCGAATGCTCGACATGGGCGTCGAGGACTACCTGCTGACCTCGACGGTCAACGCGATCATGGCTCAGCGGCTGGTGCGCCGCCTGGACCCGGAGACGCGCCAGGCGTTCAAGGTGCTGCCGGAGATGGTCGAGGAGCTCGGCCTTCGTGAACTGACCGACGCCGACCCGATCACGCTGTATCGTCCGGGTGCATCGGAAGCCAATCCGACCGGCTACAAGGGCCGTTCCAGCATCATGGAGCTGCTGCTGATGTCCGATGAGCTGCGCCGCATGGTCATGCGCCAGTCCACCGGCGGAGAAATCGAGCGACAGGCGCGCGCCGAAGGCATGCGCACGATGTACCAGGACGGCATGCTCAAGGCGCTGGACGGCGTAACCAGCGCGGAAGAAGTGCTGCGCGTGACGCAGGAAGCCTGACGGGCGCCAGCCGATGCCTCTGTTTACCTACAAGGCGGTGACGCCGTCCGGTGAGACTCTGAGCGGAGAGATGGAAGCGCCCAACGCCGAGTTGGTCGTGGCGCACATCCAGGAAACCGGCAACATCCCGGTTCAGGCCAAGGAAGTGTCTCCCGGGCTGCGCCTGGAGACGCTGTTCCGCGGACGTCAGAATCTGAACCAGCGCGAGGTCGGAGATCTCACCGGGCAGCTGGCCACGCTGCTGGGTGCCGGGCTGCCGCTGGACCGATCGCTGGGTATCCTGGTCGAGCTGGCCGAGAACGAGCGCGTCGAACGAACCCTGTCGCGGGTTCGCGACCGGGTTCGCGAAGGCATCGCGCTGTCCGACGCGCTGGAAGAGCGCCACGGCACGTTTTCGCGCTTCTACATCAACATGGTGCGCGCCGGAGAGATGGGCGGCGCGCTGGACCAGACGCTGGCGCGAATGTCGGAATATCTCGAGCGCTCGAAAGCGCTCAAGGACGGCGTGGTCTCGGCGTTGATCTACCCGGCACTGCTGGTGATCCTGGCTATCGCCTCGCTGATGCTGCTGATGATCTATGTGATTCCCCAGTTCACCCCGATGTTCGAAGACTTCGGAGGCGAACTGCCGTGGCTGACCCGCATCGTGATCGCCACCGGCGACCTGCTGAAGAACTTCTGGTGGGGCATTCTGATCCTGATCGGCGCCGTCGCGCTGTGGTTCCGGGGGCAGATGCGCAAGCCCGCTTCGCGCCTGCGCTGGGACGGTCGTTTCCTCGGCATGAAGTGGGTCGGCGACGTGATCGCAAAGATCGAGATGGCGCGCCTGGCGCGCACCACCGGGACGCTGCTGGTCAACGGCGTTCCGCTGCTCTCGGCGATTTCGATTGCTCGCAACGTCATGACCAACACCGTGCTCCGCGAGGATATCGGCGAAGTCGCGAAAAAGGTCAAGACCGGCACGCCGATGGCGCGCGCGCTCGACGCCAGCGGTCACTTTCCCCGCCTTGCGCTGCAGATGGTCAATGTCGGAGAAGAAACCGGGCAGCTCGACGACATGCTGCTGAAGGTCGCCAATACCTACGATCGGGAAGTCCGGACCACCGTCGACCGGCTCATGGCACTGCTGGTGCCTGCCCTGACCCTTGGATTGGCGGCGGTGATCGGGGTGATCGTGATGTCGGTTCTGATGGCGATTCTGAGCATCAACGAGCTGGTGGCCTGAGGTTTCCAGCGCGGCCTGCGCCGCAACCCGCTCTTTTTATAAGCGTGTATCGGGGCGCCTGAATCGCCGAGCTCGGCAAATTTGCCCGCGCAGGGAAATATCCGGCCCTGCCGCTGTCATAATGGCGAGTGCAGTCACGCAAGCAGGTCTTGAAGTATGAAAAACGTCTCCAAGGGATTTTCCCTGATTGAATTGCTGGTCGTGCTGGTCATCCTCGGCCTGATCGCCGGGCTGGTTGTGCCGAATATCATGGGTCGCGGCGAAGACGCCAAATCGCGCGCGGCGGTGGCCGAGGTCCAGCGCTTGTCGATGGCCGTAGACGAGTTCTATCTCGATACCGGTCGCGCCCCGCGCGAGCTCCAGGAGCTGGTCGAGAAGCCCGGCAACGTATCCAACTGGAACGGTCCCTACGTCAACGGCTCCAACCTCAACGATCCCTGGGGTAACGCCTATACCTACCGTTTCCCCGGCGAAGAGCGCGACTTCGATATCTTCAGCCACGGCCGCGACGGTCAGCCGGGCGGCGAAGGGCCGGATCGCGATATCGCGAACTGGAATCTATAACCGGGGTTGCGGTCGGCGCTCGATCGTCGACTTCCTGGATCGGTCATGAGCGGTCTCGTCCAAGTCACGCTGCCATCAGCCCGCGCGGTTCCGCGCGGCTTCAGCCTGATCGAATTGATGGTCGTGATGGTGCTGGTGATCGGGCTGATGGGGCTTGTGGGTACCTCGATTTCGCGCTCGGTCGGCGCGGCGGAGTTGCGCAACGAGGTGCGCGAAGTCATCGCCGGGCTCCGGCATACGCGCGGCCAGGCCGTGGTGCAGAGAGCGGAGAAGGTGTTCCGGGTCGACGCCGAGGGTTTGACCTGGACCGCGGCCGACCGGGAAGAAGAAAAGCTGCCGGACGGGCTGGATATCACGCTGAACACGGCGCGCTCGGAAATGACGGGCGAGAACGCGGGCGGCATCCGCTTCTATCCGGACGGCTCATCGACCGGCGGCAGCATCGTTCTATCGGTTGACGAGCGCAAGTGGTACGTGACGGTCGGCTGGTTGACCGGCGAAATCAGCCAGGACCCCCCGGAGGACGCAGGATGAAGCCCTCGAAGACCGTTGGCTCGATGATTTCACCCATGGACGCCCGATACCGGGTGCGCCGATGACGGTGGGTGCCGGAAAGCCGCTCGGCGCCGGGCCGCTGCGCGCTCGCTCGCAGGCGGGCTTTACGCTGATCGAAGTGATGGCCGCGTTTGCAATCTTTGCCGTGCTGTTCGGGTTGATCCTGCAGATTCTCAGCACCTCGATCAGTAATACCCGTCGTTCCGGCGATTTCACTCAGGCCGCGCTGCTGGCGCAAAGCCGTCTCGATATGGTCGGCATCGAAGAAGTGCCCGAGCCCGGACGCTACAGCGGGGAATTCAACGACGAGTACGGTTGGGAGCTTCTGATCGAGCCGTATTTCATCGAAGACGGTGAAGGCGCGATGTACGAGGAGCTGCCGATCGATCTGTATTACGTCGGCCTCACCGTCTTTTGGCAAGACGGTCCCCGAGAGCGCACCGCACGCTTCGAAACGCTGCGCTCGGTCGATCGCTTCTACGCGGAACGGCAGGGACGCTGAGCGTGAGCGCGGCGATTTCTCGATCGTCCCGGCAGGCCGGCTTCACGCTGATGGAGCTGCTGCTGGCCACGGCGCTGATCGCGCTGATCATGAGCATGGCCTACGGTGGTTTTCGCGCCGGGGTTCGGGCCTCGACTTCCGGCGAGGAACTGATCGAGGAAACCAACCGGATCCGCGTTGTCCATCAGTTTCTGCGTCGCCAGATTGTCAATGTCCGTCCCTTGATCATCGAGCAGGACGGCGACGAGTTGATTCGTTTCGAGGGCCAGCCGGAGCGGATGCGGTTCGTTGCGCCGATGCCCGGATACTTGAGTTTCGGCGGCCCCTACGTGCAGGAGCTGAGGCTGGAGCGCGGCGACGAAGGGGTCGACCTGGTGTTTGCCTACGCGCTGCTCAACGGATACGAGCCCGGCAACCTGGACATCGATCCGCCAATCACGCTGATCGAGAACGTCGGCGCGGCGCGATTCGAGTACCTCGGCTTCACCGAAGACGGCGAATCCACAACCTGGGTCGACGGTTGGGACCAGCCGGACCGCATCCCGCTGTCGATTGCGTTGGACCTGGAGTTCGAGCGCGACAACGGCCTGTTCTGGCCCGAGTTGGTCACGCCGGTGGTCGTCGACAGCGGCGGCGCCGCGCCGCGCAGCCTGAGCGTTGACGACGTCCGCGAGCGCATGTTCGGCGGCGGAAATTCGGGACGATGAGTCGCGGGCGACCGAACTGTCGCGGGATCGCGCTGATCGTGGTCCTCTGGATGCTGGCCCTGCTGACGATCGTGATCGGTACGTTCGCCGTGCTCGCGCGCACCGAAACGCTGCAGTCGAGGTTCCTGTTCGACACGACCGACGCGCGCTACGCGGCCGAGGCCGGTTTGCATCGCGCCGTGGTCGAACTGCGCAACCCCGACGTGATCACGCGCTGGGTTGCCGACGGTCGCCCGTATGGATTCCGATTCGGCGACGCTGATGTCGAGGTCCGGATAACCGACGAGACCGGGTTGATCGACGTCAACGCTGCCGCGCAGGGCAACCCGGAGCTTCTGATTCGCCTGTTCGAATCGGTCGGCCTGACCGCCGAAGATGCCGAGTTGATGACGGCCGCGATCCAGGACTGGATCGACGGCGACGATGAAACCCGGGTGATGGGCGCCGAGGACGGCGAATACGCCGATGAGGGCCTGCCGTACGGTCCGGCCAACCAGCCGTTCGGCACGGTGGAGGAACTCCAGCAGGTCGTGGGCATGAGTTGGGGCCTGTTCCGCGTGATCGGGCCCAGCCTGACCGTTCACTCCGGTCGTGCGGATTTCAATCCGGCATTTGCCCCGGTCAACGTGCTTCGAACGATTCCCGACCTCGATGAAGAGGACGCGCGGTTGTTTATCGAGGAGCGCTCGCAGTATCATCCCGGAGATCAGATGCAGCTGTCGCTGCCGGACGGTACCGTGGTCAACCAGCGTGGAAGCGGTCTCACGCATACGGTTGTGAGTCGCGCCACGCTGGAGGGCGGGACCTGGTCCGAAATCGAGGCAACGATCCGGCTCGGTACGGATAGCCGTGGCCGGCCGTTTCGCATTGTTCGCTGGAAGGAAAATCAGACCGAATCGAGTTGATGCATCAAATAGTCGACAATTTCCGCGAAGGAATACGCCAGCGATATCGCGCCACGCCGATTCCGGCCTTTCTGAGCTGGTGGGGGCGCGAGCTTGGCGCGCTGGTGCCCGACACGCTGGCGCGTCGTCTGATGCCGCCGAAACCGCAGCTTTGGATCGTCCCGGCGGAATCCGGCGGCGGGGATTTCCGCATCTGGCGTGCCGATCGCGAGGCGAAGGTGCTCGACGTGTTCGGCGCCGGTGAGGATGCCCAACTGCTGCGTGGCCGCTGGCGCGACATTCTGGCTGATTTTCGCGACGGCCGTCCGCAGGTGCGTCTTTGCTTGCACGAATCGCAGGTGCTGGAGGTGCCGGTGGAGATGCCCGAAGCGGTCGAGGGGAGCCTCGATCAGGCGCTGCGCTTCCAGCTCGACCAGCTTTCGCCTTTCCGCGCCGATCAGGTGATGTACGACCATCGAATCGATCGCCATGATCCGGAGCGTGGGCGACTGGAAGTGACGTTATGCATGGTGCCCTGCGAGCGCGTTGAACCGATATTGAATCGCGCACGCTCGTTCGGCGCGGTCGTGCACGCGGTCGATACGCTGGGCGAAGATGATCCGCCGAAGCCCGCGCGCTTCAACCTGCTGCCCGAGGGAAAGCGCCCTCGTTACGTGCACGCGCGGGCGCGCTTCAACGCCCTGCTGGGCCTGGCGCTGCTGGTCGGCCTCGGTCTGGTCATGGCGCAATCCTTGATTCTGCGGGAGCGCACCGTGTCGGTGCTTCAGGAAGAGGCGAACCAGCTGCGTTCCGACGCCCGGCGGGTCATTCAGCTGCAGCAGGAGTTGGAAGATTCTCTGCTTGCCGCAAACTATCTGGCGCGCAAGCGGGCGGCACAGCCGCCGGTGATCGAGTTGCTCGACGAGATCACCCGGATCCTGCCCGACGACGTCTGGCTGCAGCAGTTCCAGCTGATGGGCTCGGAGCTGCGAATCCAGGGCCAGGCCGATGGTTCGCAGCGGATCGTCGGATTGCTGGCCGATTCCGATTTGCTCGAATCGCCGGAGATCATGGGTTCGATCAGCATCGATCCTCGCAGTGGACAGGAGCGTTTCCGGTCGCAGGTGCAGGTGATCAACAGCGGCGATCCGGACGCCGACGCCGAAGGTGCCGAGGGGGCCGGTTCATGAGGCTTCTTCCGGATCCGGAGCAGTCCCGCCCGCTCGCGATCGGCCTGTTGGTCGCGGCGTTGTTGGTGGTCTATTTCGTCGCTTTCCACTGGTTCATCGCGCGCCACCTGTCGCTGTCGGATGAAATCGCCACGCTGGAAAACCAGGTCGCGCGATTCAAGGGCACCGTGGAGCTGTCTGCGCCGATGCGCGCGCGGCTCAACGAACTGCGCAGCTCGCAGATGGACAACGCGCTGTTTCTCGAGGGCACGGATCCCAACCTGGCCGCCGCGGAGTTGATCCGGCTGTTGCGGGACTGGGTGGACTCGACCGCAGCCGATACCGACCTGTGCAGCATCACCAACACCTCGCCCCGGCGCCAGACCGATCCGGAACGCTTTCGCTCGGTGCGTGTCAATGTCCGCATGCAGTGCCCGCTCGACGATTTCATGCGCGTGCTCTACGAGATGGAAAGCAGCGTGCCGCTGGTGTTCGTCGACAGCATCATGATCAACCAGCGGCTGACGCCGGACCAGGCACGTCGTCGCGGCAGCCAACCTTACGGGCAACTGGACATCCGCTTCGAGATGTATGGTTTCATCAACCAGCCGGGCGCCGAGGCGCGATCATGACCTTCGACACGCGGAACAACCTTCTCAGCGTGCTGCTGATCGGTGCCATCGCGCTGTTGATCGTGATCGCGTTGCTGTGTTTCTGGCTGTTGGGTCGCGTGGATGTCGCCGAAATCCAGCCGGATACCGCATCGGCCGGTATCATCGAGCGGTCGGTTGCCGAGAACCCGTCACTCGCCGAACTCTCGGAGTACGAGCGGATCGTTGAGCGTCCGGTGTTTTTCGCCGATCGCAGCCTGCCGGTGATCGAAGTGGCCGGGATGGAGGAGGAAGCCGAGGAGCCTGAACCGTTGCCCGAGGTGGAGATCCCGGAGCTCGAGGCGACCGTGGCCGGCATCATCATCACGCCCGAAGTCAGGCTGGCGATGGTGACCGATCGCAGCAGCAACGAAACACTGGTGCTGCGTGAGGGAATGACGATGTCCGGGGAAAAGTCGGCATGGAAGGTCGCATCCATCCGGGCGCGCGGCGTCCAGTTCGAGACCGAGGACGGTCAGACCGAGGATCTTGCACTGGAAGTCGAAACCGATGCGCTGCAGCCGGGTGCCCGCCCGCGGCCGGCCGAAGCGCGAACCGCGGCGGCACCAGAAGCTGCGGAGTCGGCCGAAGCGCCGGCCGAAAATGAATCTCAGCAGGAAGCCGCACGCGCCCGCGCCGAGGAAATCAGGCGACGGGTCGCAGAGCGTCGGGCGCAGCTTCGCGCTGAAGCCCAAAGGCGTGCTCGAGAACAGGGCGGCGGTGGGTAATCGAGCCGCCAACAACTGGAATGAATCATGAATGGGACCGTTTCCGAATGACCTTTGATGCCCTCAAGAGCTCGGCGCGCCATGTCGGTCTGGCCTGCATGGTCGTGATGCTGCTGGCCGCTTGCGCGACCCCTGCCGACCGCGCCGGGCCGATTCGCTCGCCCGGATCGTTCGAGCCAGCCGACGACGGCCGAGACAACGATTCGGGGCCGATGAACCTGGACGGCTCGACCGAAATCGATCCCGAAAACGCGTTTACCGGCAGCGAAAAATTCCCGGGAAGCGGCGTATTCATCAATCGGGAAGTGGCCAGCCGTGAGCGGCCCGTGCCGGAAGGCGAGGGCGAAATCACGTTGAATTTCGAGGGCCAGGGAATCCAGGAGATCATCCACGCGATTCTCGGCGATATTCTCCAGGAGAACTACGTCATTGCGCCGGGTATCTCCGGCGAGGTCACGTTTTCCACGGCACGACCGGTCGCCCGCAGCCAGGTGTTGCCGATTCTCGAAATGTTGCTGCGGTGGAACGGCGCGACGCTGGTATGGCGCGAAGATCGCTTCCTGGTGCTGCCGGCCGGCGAGGCGATTCGCGGCAATCTGGCGCCGAGACCGGTCGATGCCGCCCCGCTGAGGGGTTTTCAGGTGCTGGCGGTGCCGCTGGAATTCATCTCGGCGAGCCAGATGCAGACGCTGCTGGAGCCCTACGCTCGCGACGATTCGATTCTGAACGCGGACGATTCGCGCAGCCTGCTGGTTCTGGCGGGAACGCGCGCCGAGTTGTCGACCTATCGCCAGATCATCGAAACCTTCGACGTCGATTGGCTGGCCGGCATGTCGGTCGGCATTTTCCAGATCGAGCGCATCGAGGTCGGCGACCTGGTCGCCGAGCTCGATGAGTTGCTCGGCGGCGACGACAGCCCGGTCGCCGGCATGTTCCGGCTGATGCCGCTGGAGCGCCTCAATTCGGTCGTGGTGATCACTCCGAGTGAGCACTACCTCAACCGAATCGGCGGCTGGATCGACCGATTGGACCGGTCGAGTCCGGGGTCCGGCACGCGTCTGTATGTCTACCGGGTCAAGAACCTCGATGCCGAAGTGCTGGCCGGCTATATCGCCGACGTGTTCGGCGGTGAGGGCGGCGGGCGCTCCGGTGCATCGACCCGGCGCGAGAGTCGGGGCTCGCTGGCACCCGGCCTGGAACAGGCGCAGGCGAGTTCGGTCAGCGAGTTCCAGAACGAGACCAGCCCTCAGGCGCGCCAAAGCCGAACGGGTTCGTCGGGCGGTGGCGGTACGGTCACGTTGGGGGACGACGGCGACGTCCGGATTACGGCGGTGATGGAAACCAACTCACTGCTGATCCAGGCCTCACCGAGCGATTACGACGCGATCCTCAAGGCGATCGAGCGCCTGGACGAAGAGCCGCTGCAGGTGCTGATCGAAGCCCAGGTGCTGGTGGTCAACCTGACCGAGGCGCTGCAGTACGGCGTTTCGTGGTTTCTTTCCAACGCTCAGCCGGGCGATGACGCCTTCCCCGGCGTTCCCGACGGTGGGTTCGTCGACTCGCCCGACGGCAACAATCTTCGCTTCGGTGCCGGCACCAACGTGCTCGGCGCCATTGCGCGATCGGTGGGCGACGATTTCGTCAGCGCGACCATCAACGCGCTGGAATCGGTGTCCGACGTGCGCACGATTTCCGCGCCTTCGCTGACCGTGCGCAACAATTCCAATGCGCGCATCAACGTCGGTACCCAGGTGCCGATCCAGTCCACCAGCTTTACCGGTGGATCCGACCGCGTATTCGGTTCTACCCAGTTCCTGAATACCGGCGTCATTCTGGAAGTCACCCCCCGGGTGAATCCCGGCGGCCTGGTCTATCTCGAGGTCAGCCAGGAAGTTTCAACGCCCGGCACGCCGTCCACGGAGGGCGGCAATCCGCCGATCAACACCCGCACCATCGACACCGAGGTTGCGGTCCAGTCCGGTCAGACCGTTGTGCTCGGCGGGTTGATCGAAGAAACCACTACCGACAGCCGCAACGGCGTGCCGTTTCTGCAGCGAATTCCCGGGCTGGGCGCGCTGTTCAGGGGTACAACGGATGATGTGACCCGTAACGAGACGTTGGTCCTGATCACGCCGACCGTGATCGAAAGCACCGCCAAGCTGGAGCGCATTTCCGACGAATTCGGGCGCCGCTTCCGGGCGCTGGACCCGCTGCGGACCGACAGGAATGATGCCGGCGTCGACCCGCAATGACGATTTCAGACCGTATTCCATCCAAGGACCCGTACCCGATGAACCGAATTTCGATCCTTTTTGCCTCGATGTTGTGCCTGCTGCTGGTCGCCTGCAGCCCGCCGCCCAGCGACGAGGAAGTCGTCGCCCAGCGCTCGCAGGCGCGCTGGGATGCGCTGGTGGCGAGCGATTTCGAGACTTCCTACACCTACCAGTCCCCGCCTTACCGGCAGGAAACCAGTGAAATCGAGCACATCGTCGGGCTCTCCCGCCGGCGAATCGTGTGGATCAGCGCCGACGTCTCCGAAGTCGAGTGCGACGAGGCGCGCTGCGAGGTCACTGTGAGCGTGGGCTATCGCGCCGATGGCGCCCCGGGCCAGATGTCAGGAATGGAAAACACGCGGCCAGTGCGCGAAATCTGGGTCCGCCTGGACGGCCAGTGGTGGTACTCTGATACGGCATGAGCGGCCTTCACCGGCTGGTCGGCGAATTACTGCGCCGATCTCGACCGGTTCGGCGAAGAGGTGGAATCGCCCGGGAACGGGCGCTTTGCCCTTGCTTTACAGGCTGCGGTTCAGTATCATAGCAACGCAGTCTCCGCCGGCTGGATGATGAAATTGAGTGAAATCAATCCGGTGGAACCGCTCAATTGAGCTAGAACAGCCCTGTTTGTGTTCAAAAAACCTAGGAGTGTTGTAATGAAAAGAAAGACCTTGACGACTGCGGTTCTCGCAGGACTGACGGGCATGGTCGGGATGGTTGGCGTCTCCAACGCCGTCAACTTGAACCCGGACGGCCTCGGTCAGGTTCTGCTGTACCCTTACTACACCGCGCGTGGCGGCAACGATACGTTGATCTCGGTGGTCAATACGACGACCAACGCCAAGTCGGTGAAGATTCGCTTCCTCGAAGGCCGGAACTCGCGAGAAGTTCTTGACTTCAACATCTACATGTCGGCCTTTGACGTCTGGACCGGCGCGATCACCGAGACGGCTGACGGCGGCAACGCCGAGCTGGTCATCCGTGACCGTACCTGTACCGTCCCGTACTTCGTTGGCGGTTTGACACCGGGCGACGCTGCCCGTGTTCCGTTCAGCAACGTCGAGTTCATCGACTTCAACGGCCTGAGCCCGCAGAAGGTCGATGGTGCCGGAACCGCTCTGGAACGTACCAAGTCCGGATATTTCGAAATTCTCGAAATGGGTACGCTGCTCGATATCGACGAAAATTCAGCTACCGCCGCTACGCACGTCAACGGCGAGCCGGCTGATTGCGCCCAGCTGGTAACGGCATGGACGCGTCCGCAGGCCGGCGGTACGCCGACGCCAGCCAACTACTGGGTCATCGACGAAGACGTCGACCACGAGCCGCCGTCCGGTGGTCTGTTCGGTAGTGCTTCGATCATCAACGTCGGCGAAGGTACGCTGCTGAGCTACAACGCCGAAGCCATCGATAACTGGACCGACGCGATTGGTCACACCGATCCGGGTGCCGTGACGCCGCGTATCATCGGCGGTACGAACACCAGCAGCGCCGTGTTCATCTCGGGTGCTCAGGACGTTGACGAAAGAGATTGGATATTCAACCGTGACGCGGTCAACGCCGTGTTGATGAACAACCAGATCATCAACGAATACGTCGTGACTCCGAACAGCAACGGCTTGACCGAGTGGGTCCTGACCCATCCGACCAAGCGTTTCCACGTCGACCCGTTGATCCTCGGCGCTGCGCCGCCCATCCAGCCGTTCAGCGTCAAGTTCAACAGCCAGTCTGCGCGCCCGGGTACCTCGTGCGAGCCGATCACCTTCCGTCTCTGGGATCGTGAAGAGATTGAACTGGCCGACGACCCGATCGGTACGATTCCGCCGCGTCCGTCGCCGCTGCCGCCGGATACCCCGGATGAGCCGGACACGTTCGACCTGTGCTACGAAGCCAACGTCGTTCGCTTCCTGCGCGTCAATCCAGGCGCTACGTCTGACGCGCCGCCGGTCATCACCGACGACAACACCAACGTATCCGAGCTGTCTCCGTCCAACACCGAGATCCTCGGCGAGAACCGCTACACCACGCTGTTCATGCCGTCGAACTTCATCTCGGGCTGGTCGAAGTTCAACTTCGATCCGGAGGGCATCGATCCGCTGCTGGGCTTCCCGGCTGACGCGCGTCGCATCTCCAGCCTTGACGGTGTGGATTACGTCGGTCTGCCGACCATCGGCTTCCAGGCCTCTACGGTCTCGAACGCTACGCTGGTCGTCGACGGTGCGAACGTCCTGTCCAATTACGGTGGAACGTTCAAGCATCGCGGCAGCCGTCGTATCGAAGCCACGCCGACTTCGATCGACTAAAGCGAGACTTCCGTCTCGGAATGCATCGCCCGGCGGTGCATTCGTCAAAACAAAAGAGCCGCAGCCCGCTGCGGCTCTTTTTTTTCTGGTGCTATACTCCTTACAACCCGCTTCGAGCGAGCATGAATCGATATTGAGGTTGTAACCGAATGAAAGTAAACAATTTTTTAACATCCCAATCAAGTCCTACCGAGCTGTCCCGAATTCTGCCGATCCAGAAAATCGGGCGCTCGGTGATGGTGCTGTTGGCGGTTGCGATGACGACTGGTTCGCTTCATGCACAAACCAGGATCATCCTCCAGACGTCTCCGGACCCCACCGAGATCCCGTTGGATCAGACCACCAACGTGAACATCAATCCGCTGACCGGAGACATCACCGCCACGCCCGCGGACCCGGCTGCCTGCACGGGTTCCGGCGACTGTGATGCGCAGGTTGCAACGCAGACTTTTACGCTCAACCCGAGCACCGTTGAACAAGGCCAGACATTTACTGCCACCTTCGATCAGCGCGGTGCCTGGGAATGCGAACGAACGGGCCTCGCCGGTACGACTTGGGCTACCAACGGATTTGTTCCGCCGTTCTCTCAGACAGCGACGCTGATCGGCACAAGCACCGTTCCGGGCAATTACACGCTGGAGTACACCTGCAGAAACGGAACGGCCAGCCCGGACGCGCGCGATACGCTTTCCCGGGTCCTGACGGTGGAAGAAGCCTCGGGAACCGGTGGCACACCGCAATCATGCATCGACGAGGGTCGTCTCCCGCCGTCGTCCTGGACCCGGGAACTCAGCGCAAACATTGACGATCCGTCCCGCACAACCCGGACCTGGGTCGATATGTTCGACAGCACGGGTTTCCCGAACGGAGACTCGGTCAACATGCGGATCCGGACCAACCGCTACGGGGCGTTTTTCTTGGACACAGGAACGGACGGCCAGAGAGGCCTGATCGATTTTGCGGACCTGACTGCAAACATCATCGGCATCCGGACCGTGCCCGCGCTGGTATCGATGAGTCCCTGCCCAGGCGACTTTTTGCCGCAAGCCGGCTCAGCCGCGCGTTGTCGACTGACCGGGGTCGGCGGTCTGAACCCGCAATTCCAATGGACTCGAAACAGTGCTCAACAGAACTTCCTCTGTCTGTTGCCGCCCAACGCCGAGTTCTATCTGAACGTGACCTACGTCTCGTCGGCCACACAAGATTCCACCAATCCGGAGAATTTTGACTGGCAGTGCGCGCTTGACGCACCCTCCTTGCCTTGCGGCCACAGAATGGTCAGTACCGTCGTCGAATGACGAAGGCACATTCATCCTGAATGCAGCTGAGTCGAGCTGATTGAACAACGCCGCCCGGCACGTTTCTGGGCGGCTTTGGTTTGGCGTTCCGTCCCGACCTTCGCAGACTGCCCATATCGTTTCACGTCATCGATGGACCGAACCTGGCCGAACCCAGGTCAGAGCGTTTTGAACTTCACGCTCTAACAGCTGACCAATGACACGCATCCCGTAGCAACACCTAATTCATCCTCAGAGATTTAACCCAATGAAGAACGCAGCCATTGCCTTGATCCTTTCAGCCATTGTGCTCGCTGCCTGCAGTAACGAGCAGGCATCACAGAACGAGGCTTCGGAAAGCCCGGACGATCTGATGGTCAATCGCAGCGCCCCTGAAACGTCTGCGCGGGTGCCGGCTCCTCGACCGGCAGCACCTGCCGAAGAGAGCGAACGCCCGCTGATCGAAGCCCCGCGGATTCGCGGTCAGGCGGAGGCCTCGGACGGAAGCGGCATGGACTTGATCATTTACGCTGCCGATCGTCGCGAATACCAGGAAAGTCTGCAGCTGGTCGCCGAGCAGAGCACCGACAGCGAGTTCCAGCAGCTCGACGCAGCGCTGCGATACCTGATGATCAACGACCCGTCGATCATGAACGATGAGAAGCGCCTGTTCGAATTCATCAACGGGAAGACCGGCGAAGAAATTCTTCAGGCGACGGCGAACCTGCTGGACGATCGGGCCGCCGAGGAGGGCTGACTCGGCCAATCAATCCGCGACGAGTCCTTGCGGTGGTTGAATACGCTGGTCGGCTGGAACATCCATCAGCCCCTGCACTTCCCACTCGAAGGTCGAGGAACCCTGGATCATCCGGAATTTTTTCATGATGCGCTGGTTTTCCCATTCGGACCATTCAAGTACCTCGAAGCGAACGCGCTGTTCACCATAGGTCGCCGGTGTTTCCCGTTCGATCCATGAAGGAAAGCCGCTCGCGTCCACGCACAGCGTGACGTCGAGTTTGAATGCATCGGTGGCCGAGACGGTCGAACAGGAGCCGAGGCGCTCCGGTTCGTTGGAACGCTGGAACTGCAGCGTACCCAGCCATTCGGAAAATCGGAAGATTTCGTGGTTGCGGATGAACCAGGCCCATTGTTGGTCGATGACCGTCGGCTCGCTTTTACCGAATGCGACATGCCAGATCAGGTCATCGATCATGCCGAACTCGTATTCGCCGTCCTGTCGTGACTGGCGAACGGCAACCTGGTCGGGCGGAACCGAAACCACGTAGACGTTCCAGAGCTCCTCGGGGGTCTGCACCGTCGCGATCATGTAAGTAGACTGCGTCCAGCTTTCCGGAAAGCGAGCCGTCAGTCGTTCCACCGCAGCATTGCCTGATGGTTCGGCCGCTTCCACAACCGGCAGCGAACGGCAGCCACCGACCAGCAATATCGCGGGGATGGCAAGGACGAGCGATCCGGAAATGATCTTCGACGCTCGTGGATGGCTAACGCGATCCGGGGTCACGCAGCCAGTGTTTCTGCGCGAGACTGCCGAAATTACTGAACCAAGATCAAAGGCCATAAAGACGAATTCCGAATCATTTCTGGAGGATTCATGTTAGCAAGACTCAAGACATCGACTCGCGGTGTTGCTGCCTTCGCCGTGCTGTTGGTCGCATCATCTGCGCTGGAGGCCGCCGAGGAAGAGCGCCTCGTGGAGCGCGAACTGGAGCTTCAATACGCCGATGAATGGATCGCTGAACGTCACGGAACCAAGCTGACGCTGCAGGACGTGATCGGACGGCTGCAGGACGTGCCGGTAGAGGACCGGGCGGCCGTCGTGTCCTCTCCGGAGCGCGTAGCGCGGATCCTGAACGACATGCTCATCAACTACGGAATGGCCGAGCGCGCCATCGAGCGCGGTCTGCTCGAAGATCCGGCCGTTCGCGCCGAAATCTTCTATCGGACGATGTACGTTCTCGCGCGGTATGAACAGCAGGCGCTGTTCGAAGAGGAGCAGCTCGACGACTACTCAGCGCGCGCGAGAGAGTACTACATAGCGAACCCGGAAGAGTTCACCAATCTCGAGCAGTTGACCTTTACGCACGTGCTGTTTCGCGGGTCCGACGAAGCGGAACCGGTGGCCGAGGAAATGGCCGGTCGGCTGCTGGAACAGCTCGAGTCACCAGCAGATCTCGATGGTGTCGACCTAGAGCTTTTCGAGGCCGAAGGGATTTCGATCAATCGAAGCACCCTTGAGGAAGTGGCTCCGAACCAGCTCGACCGAGCGTTTGCCGCAGGACTCGAGCGCATGGCCCCGGGCGATCTTGCGCTGCTCGAGTCACGCTTCGGTATTCATGTCGTCCGCCTCGATGCCCGCGAGCAGGGTGGCCAGCGAGATTTCGAGGAAGTTCGCCAGGCGCTGATCCAGCGCGCCCGCCAGCGACACCATGACCAGATTCTCAGGCACCGCCTCGAAGCGTTTTATGCCGACTCACTGGTTCTGGCCGACGGCGCGGTGGAGCGCATCATCGACTCACAGGCCCCTGCGGACGACTGAGCTTGTTCTTCAACCTGCTCAGACGCGAGCTCCGCTCCCGGTTTGTCGGCAGCCTCAGCGGCTGGCTGTGGCTGCTGGTCAATCCGCTGCTGATGCTCGCCGTCTATGCGCTGGTGTTCGGCGTGATCTTCCAAGCCCGGGCGCCGGCCGATCTCGAGGTGCCGTTCGTCGCCTGGCTGGCGGTTGCCATGTGGCCCTGGCTCGGCTTCAGTGATGCCATCCAGCGCGGCAGCGAGAGCATTCCGCAGCACGCCGCGCTGATCAGCAAGGTGCCCATCCGCAGGGAATTGCTGACGCTCAGCGCGGCGATGGGCGCTTTTCTGCTGCAGGCGGCAGGCTACGTTTTCGTCCTGACGGCAATCGCGCTGCTCGGCATTCGGCTGCATCCGGAAGCCATTCTGGTGGTCGTGCTGGTGCTGGTCACCTTCGCGCTGCTGGCCAGTGCGCTGGCGCTGATTGCCGCCGCGCTTCGGGTGTTCATTCGAGACGTCGAACACATCATCCCGACGCTTCTGATGTTCTGGTTCTTCGCGACGCCGATCATTTACGCGCCGGAGCTGCTGCCGGACTGGCTCTACGCCATTCTTCGTTGGAATCCGCTGACCGGCCTGATGGGCGATCTGCGCGCCGGTCTGTTCGCCGGCCAGCTGTTGCCGGGCCTTCATACCTGGGTGATGCTCGGAGTCAGCGGCCTTCTGTTTGTGGCGGCTCTGCGTTTTTATCGTCGACTCAGTCCGCATTTCGAGGATTTCCTGTGACTTTCAGTCGACTGCCCTCGACCGCTGTCCTGTTCGGCTGGAAGTCGAATCGGTGCGTTGAGCCGGTTTCAGGGCCAATCGGTCGGCCCCCGGAAGCCGGTCCGGCGGGTCCCGACGACCTCCGCTTACCGAGTCGATCGTGAACGAATCCGAATCCACGCTGTTGCGGGTTGCAAACGTCCGCAAGTCCTTTCCACCCGCCGGGGCCAGCGCCGGCCGGCTGGCTGCCGTCTTTCGATTGATCACCGGCCAGCGCAGCCAGTTCGGCGAAGCGGTACTCAACGACATCGATTTCGACATCCGACGCGGTGAATCCACCGCCATTATCGGCACCAATGGCGCAGGCAAGTCGACGCTGCTCAAGATCATTACCGGTGTTCAGCAGCCAAGCGAAGGTCGAATCGAGGTCAACGGCAGATTTTCCGCACTGCTGGAGCTCGGTGCGGGGTTCGAGCCCGACTACAGCGGCCTCGAGAATCTGCGGATGAACGCCGCGTTGCTCGGGCTTTCGCGCGAGCAGATCCGGGACCGGCTCGACGAAATCCTGGATTTCGCAGGTCTCGGTGAATCGATTCACAAGCCCATTCGTCACTACTCGTCCGGGATGGTCGTACGACTCGGTTTCGCGATCGCCGCCTCGGTGCGTCCGGATCTCCTGATCACCGACGAAGTGCTGGCCGTCGGTGATGAATCGTTTCAGAAAAAATGCATTCGATGGGTTGAGAACTATCTCTCCGACGGCGGCACCTTGTTGATGGTGTCGCACAACATGTATCAGGTGCAGAAACTTTGTCAGCAGGCCCTGTGGCTTCGAGAGGGCAGAATCCACGCCCGAGGCGATGTGTTCGATGTTACCCAGTCCTATCTGGCCTGGCACGAGCGAAGAGACAGCGCGCGTCAGCAGTCGCGGCCTCAGCCCTCGCAATCGCACTGTCGCGTGGCCGATGCCGAACTACTGGACGCCGGTGACTCGCCACTGAGTTCACTGAACATGGGTGAGACGATGAAGGTCCGGGTCGTGCTGGAGTCTCCCGACGGGCGGCCGCCGGTCGCATTGGTCGGGCTGGTGCGTTCCGACGGGACACCGGTCTACGGTGTGGCCAGCGATCACGATCGGCACGTTCTGACACCGCTGGGTGAGCGTCGGTACACCACCACGCTTGAATTCCCGGAGCTGAGTCTGCTGCCGGGCGGCTATGCGGTTCGCGTTCACGCGATGGATCCGGAGGGCATCAGGTTGCAGGACACCGTTGAGCTCGAGGTGAGCGTTCGCGGTCGTTCTCGTGCTCTGGGTCTGGTTCACCTGCCGCATCGATGGGCGGACCCGGAGGGCTGAGTCGTGAATCGATCGTGGCCGGTGATCGTGATCCCGGTATTCAACGCGCCCGAGGCCCTGTCGCGATGTATTGCCGCCGCTGAAGGGACGGTGCCGAGGGAGGCGCGGGTCGTGGTGATCGACGATGCGTCGACCGACTCGAACGTGCAGTCGATACTGAGTGCATGTCCTCTGCATTGGGAGCGGATCGCTCACCGGCGCAATCGAGGATTCGTGGCGACCGCGAATCACGGCATGGAGCGGGCCGGCGACGCCGACGTGCTGTTGCTCAATTCCGATACCGTACCCGCCGGTTCGTGGCTGGAGAGAATGACCGCAGCGCTGCATTCGCAGCCGCAGGTCGCCTCGGTCACGCCGTTCACCAACAACGGCGAAATCGCCTCCCTGCCTGAATTCTGCCGGCCCGCTCCGGTCCCGCAAGACCCGCAGCGCTGGGCCGCGGCCTGCCTTCGGGCCGGCCCGCCGCAGTACCCGAAGATCCCCACCGCGGTCGGCTTCTGCATGCTGCTCAGCAGGGCCTGTCTGGACCGAATCGGCGGGTTCGATACTGCCTTCGGCCGCGGCTACGGCGAGGAAAACGATTGGTGCATGCGTGCCGACGCCGCCGGCTGGCATCACCTGTTGTGCGACGACGCCTTTGTCGCACATCAGGGCAACGCCAGCTTCGGCCCGCTTGGAGCCGGGCCGGGCGGCGCCGCCATGCAGACGCTGGTCGACCGTCATCCCGAATACCCCGAGCGGATTCGCACGTTCATCGAGGCCGATCCGATCGCGCCGCACCGCGAGCGAGTGTTGGCGCACCTGGAGGGGCGGTAGCGATCAGCGCGACGGTCTGCCGCGAGCGGCTCCTCGCCGGTCGAAGCGAATGAATCCAATGCGAACCGACTCCAACGGGACCACCGCCGGCATGCTCCCCGCATCCGGTACTTTGGCCGGGGTCGGCTTTGACCTACAATCGGCCTATGGGCCTGCAAACGGGACTGCGACTCGAACTCGGCCAGAAGCTGAAGCTGGCGCCACAGCTTCGCCAGGCGATTGCGCTGCTTCAGCTGAACCGGATCGAGCTGCGCCAGCATATCGAGCAGGCTCTGGAAACCAACCCGCTGCTGGAGCTGGAACCCGACTCGGGTGACGCCGAGCTGGATGCGTCCGAAGCGCAGCAGGAAGCAGAAGCGGATCCCGGCGAAATCGAGTTCGGTGACGACGATTACCAGTGGGATGATCTTCCGGAAGGGTTCTCCGAGGTCTCCGACGCCCCCGACTACGATCGCTTCATCGGCGATCCGTCCCAGGACTCGCTGACCGAGCACCTGCTGTGGCAGGTGAATCTGGCGGGGTTTTCCGATACCGACGAGGCGATTGCGCGGGCGATCGTCTACGCGCTGGACGACGACGGCTATCTGCACGACGATGTCAAGCAGCTCAGGGCTTCGCTGGCGCCCGAGTACCTGGTGACGGCCGAAGAGGTGCTGGCGGTACTCGAACGGATCCAGCATTTCGAGCCGGTCGGGGTCGCCGCCCGTTCGCTCGGCGAGTGCCTGAAGATTCAGCTGCGTACGCTGCCGGTGGGTACACCGGGCCAGGGCCTGGCCGAGCATCTGATCGAACACCACGTCGAGGCGCTCGCAACCCGCGATGCGGACGCGATCCGGCGCGCTTCGGGCTTCGGCATCGACGACGTGAATGAGGCGCTGGCCGTCATTCGCTCCCTGGATCCGCGCCCCGGGCTGCGATACACGACCGAATCCGAAGACTACATCGTGCCTGACGCCTACGTTCACCCGGTCGATGGCGGTTGGCAGATCACGCTGAACCGCGGCCAGGATCCGGTGCTGAAGATCAACAAGGCCTATTCGAATCTGATCCGGTCGACCTCCGGCAGCGACCGCGATTATCTGCGTGAGCAGCTGCAGGAGGCGCAGTGGTTGATCAGCTCACTCGAGCTTCGAAACCACACCCTGCGCTCCGTGCTGCATGCGGTGGTCCAGCGTCAGACCGGCTTCCTCGAGCACGGTGAAGTCGGGATGCAGCCGCTTTTGCAGAAGGAGATCGCTGAACTGGTCTCCGTACACGAGTCCACGGTCTCGCGGGCGACCAGCGGGAAGTACCTGCACACGCCGCGCGGAACCTTCGAACTCAAGCACTTCTTCTCGGTATCGATCCCCACCCGGGATGGCAAGCAGGTTTCGGCAACCGCGGTGCGCGCGCGCCTCGACGAGATGATCGGCCAGGAAGAGCCCTCGCGCCCGCTGTCCGATCAGGCGCTGGCCGATCGCCTGGCCGAGGACGGCACGCTGCTGGCCCGGCGCACGGTTGCGAAATATCGAGAGCAGCTGGGCATACCGAATTCCGCCGAGCGCCGCCGTCGAAGCCGCGGCATCCCGAGTCGCTGACTCCGGGTTGCTGCTGGTATACCATTGAGGACGGGCTCTTTCGGAAATCCGCGTTCCACGGACAGGAGAAGACCAACTTGCAAATTGAAATCAACGGACGCAACGTGGAAGTGACGCAGGCGCTTCGCGCCTATGTGACTGAAAAGCTGGACCGATTGCAGCGCCGCTTCGATAACCTCATTGGTGCCCATGTCGTTCTGCGGATCGAAAAGGTCGATCATTTCGCCGAAGCCACCGTCAGCGTCGGTGGACGGGCACGTGATCTCCACGCCGACGCGGTCGACGAGGACATGTATGCGGCGATCGACAAGATGGTCGACAAACTGGACCGGCAGGTGCGCCGGCACAAGAGCAAGGTCCGTGACCACAATCGTCCGGACCGGTCAGCCGAAACGGGCTGACGTACCCAGCGAGTCTGCCGAGCGAATTGCCACCGTGATCTCGACCGTCCCACTGCCCGATCTGCTCGACGCGGACCGGGTCGAACTCGACTTGAACCTGTCGAGCAAGAAATCCCTGCTCGAGCGCGCCGCCCGGCTGCTGGCCGATGGCGAAGACGGTGCCGATCATCGCGACATCTTCGAGGCCCTGTGCCAGCGCGAGCGGCTGGGGTCGACAGGGCTCGGACACGGCGTCGCCATTCCGCACTGCCGGGTCGATCAGCCCGGTGTCAGTGGCGCGTTCATTCGCCTGAACCGGCCAATCGAGTTCGACAGCCCCGACGGTGCGGCGGTCGACCTGTTTTTCGTCATTGCCGTGCCCGCCCACTGCAGCGAGGCGCACCTGAAGCTGTTGTCGTCGATCGCTGAAGTTTTCAGCGATCCGGATCGGCGCGACCGGTTGCGCAACGCGGTCGACTTCCACGCGCTGACCGACGTTCTCGAAGAAGTATCGGGAAGCCGACCGGCCGAAGCTTGATGGGCCTTCCGATCGACCGCAAAAGCACGTTTGGGACCGGAATTAAATTCGAGGTCGGACCCGAAGGGCTGCCGGGCCGCCATGAAGTCCAATACGGCGTGCGCGACCGCAATGCACTCCGACGGTGCCGGCGCGTATTCGCAATCCGAAGCCATAATGGATGAACTCTCGGTCGCCGAGCTGGTTGCGCGCTTCGGGCCGCGTCTGCAGTTCGACTGGATCTCCGGGGAGTCCTACGCCGCCGATCGGTCGCTCTCGGTTGACAGTTTCGACGCGCGGCCCTCGCTGGTCGGTTATCTCAACCTGATTCACCCCAATCGGATCCAGGTGCTTGGCCGCGAAGAGCTGGCCTGGCTGGATCACCTCGATGCGCGCAAGCGATGGGAGACGGTGGCCGACATTTTCGCCACGCGCCCGGCGGCGATCGTCGTCGCCGGTGGCGGGAGCGCGGGACAGGACCTCGAGGAGCTGGCGGCAGAAAGCGGAACGCCGCTGCTGCGTTCTCCGCGGCCGGGATGGGAGCTGGTTTCGACCCTGCAGTATCAGGTAGCGCACGCGCTGGCCCGCCGTGTTGTCGTACACGGCGTGTTCATGGAAATCTTCACCATCGGTGTCCTGATTACCGGCGACGCCGGGGCCGGCAAGAGCGAGCTGGCGCTGGAGCTGCTCACGCGCGGACACCGGCTGATCGCCGACGATAGTCCGGAGTTCATCCAGAATACGCCCGACACCATCGACGGCACCTGTCCGGAGGTGCTTCGCGACTGTCTGGAGGTCCGGGGCCTTGGCGTGCTCAACGTTCGGCGCATGTTCGGAGACGCCGCCGTCAAGGCCAACAAGTACCTGCGCTTGATTCTTCATCTCCAGCAGCCGGGTCCCAACCACGATGCATCGACGGATCGGCTGCCGGACAAGACCGCGCATGAACGTGTTCTCGATCTGGACATCCCGCGAATCCCGCTGCCGGTTCTCCCGGGCCGCAATCTCGCGGTGATCGCTGAAGCGGCGGTTCGCGATTTCATGCTGAAAATGAAGGGCTTCGACGCCACTGCCGAATTCCTGAGTCGTCACGGGCGGATCATGCGCAATGAGTGATTCGGCCCGCGATCCGCTGATCCTGGTCAGCGGTCTTTCCGGCAGCGGAAAGTCGGTCACGCTCGCTGCACTGGAGGATCGTGGCTACTACTGCGTAGACAACCTTCCCGGTGCGATGTTGCCGTCGCTGGCCGAGCACGTTCGCAGCCAGCCGGCACGGTACCGGCACGTTGCGGTCGGCGTTGACGCTCGGGCCGGCGCCGAGGAGTTGATTGAGCTGCCTGAACTGATTCGGCGCCTGCCGGTGGACGTCTGCCTGCTGTTTCTGACGGCCTCGAGCGAAGTCCTGATTCGGCGCTTTTCCGAGACCCGCCGCCGTCATCCTTTGGGCGCCGAACGGACGCTGTCGCAGGCGATTACCGAAGAGCGACGCCTACTCGAACCGGTATCGGAACAGGCGACGCACGTGATCGATACCAGCAGCACCAACATTCATGAACTGCGTCGACGAGTATGGCGGCTGCTGGGTTCGGAAGCAGATGCGTCGATTTCGAACCTGGTTCTGGAATCCTTCGCTTTCAAGAAAGGCGTGCCGCGTGACGTGGACCTGGTGTTCGACGCGCGTTGTCTGCCGAACCCGCACTGGGTGCCGTCGTTGCGGGCCTCGACCGGCCTGGAGCGTCCGGTGCGCGAGTACCTGGCGTCCGAGCGGATGGTCGGCGAGTTTCTCGGGGATATCGACGCCTTCGTTCGCCGCTGGCTGCCGGCCTGGGCAGGCGAGCAGCGTAGCCACCTCACGATTGCAATCGGCTGCACCGGCGGGCGTCATCGATCCGTCTATCTCGTCGATGAACTGGCCGCTCGCTGGCGGGAGAAGGGCTTGCAGGTGGCCACGCACCACCGGGAGCTCGGGCAGTGACGGACCTGGTTCTGGTCACCCATTTCGGGGTCGGTGAAGCGATCAAACAGGCTGCCGAATCGATTTACGGGCCCTGCTGCCGGGTCACGGTATTCGATCTGCGGCCGGACGATTCCTGTGATCGGATGCGGACGCGGTTGATCGAGCACCTTCGCGACTCCTGTGCAACCCGCCCGGTGCTGATTCTGACCGATCTGCCGGGCGCGACGCCGCACAATACGGCATGCACCGCGGCGCAGACGGCCTGCCCAGCGGCCCCGGTGGTTACCGGTCTCAATCTCCCGATGCTGCTGCGCGCGCTCAACCATGCCGACGCGCCGGCCTCGGAGCTGGCCGAGATCGCGGTGACCGGCGGCGTTCGCTGCGTGTTTGCCGGAGACTCTCATGTCGGTCAGTAGGCGCGTGCGGCTTTGCAACCGGCTCGGGCTGCACGCTCGTGCCGCCAGCCGGCTGGTGCAGAAGGCCGCGGAATTCGAAAGCGAGGTCTGGCTGACGCGCGATGATCGGCGGGTCAACGCCAAGTCCATCATGGGGGTGTTGATGCTGGCCGCGCCGGTCGGGACCGAGTTGGAGTTGGTGTGCGACGGTCCGGACGCGCAGGCGGCGTCCGATGCCCTGGTCTCTCTGGTCGAAGACCGCTTCGGGGAGTCGGAATGATTCTTTCGCTCAGCGGCACCGGCGTTTCCGACGGCATCGCCGTCGGCCGGGTCCACCTGCTGTCGACCGGTGAACTCGATCTCCCCGAATACCATCTGGAAGAGGATGAGACCGCCGCCGAGGTCGAACGGTTGAGCGAGGCCGCTCTGCGTTGTGAAGAGGAACTGTCGAGAATGGAGTCGGAATTCGGAGCCGAACGTCAGCGTTCGGTAACCGATCTGATTCAGGCCCACCGGCTGATGCTGCGCGACGAGCTTCTGGTCGCGGCCGCGGCACGCCGCGTCACCGAAGACCGGATCAACGCCGAATGGGCGGTCGACCAGCAGGCGGCGGAACTCAGGCGCCAGTTCGCGCGCGTCGAGGACGACTATCTGGCGCTGCGCGTGGAAGATCTCGATCAGGTCGTCCGCCTGCTCCAGCGTCAGCTGGCGGATCAACCTGCCAGCGTGCTCGACGAGCGAGTACCGCATCAGCTCGACCGGACCGTGGTACTGGCCGACTCACTCAGCCCCGCCGAACTCGCGGCGCTTCACCAGCGAAGCGTGGCCGGTCTGGTGACCGAGCACGGCAGCATCTGGTCGCATGCTGCGATCATCGCGCGCTCGCTGGGCATTCCGATGGTGATGGCGGTCCATCGCTCGCCGATGCTGCTGCGCGAAGGGGAGCCGGTCATTCTCGACAGCCACTACGGCATCCTACTCGCGACGCGCGACGAACGCCTGCACGGGCATTACATCGACAAAATGGCATCCGCCAAGCGCAAGCTTCGTGCGCTGGATCGCTACCTGTCCGAGCCGGATCGAACGCGCGACGGGGAGCGCTTTCGCCTTTTCGGAAACGCCGAGCTGGAGCCCGAGCTGGAGCGATGTCGCGAGCTCGGCGCCGCGGGCGTCGGGCTGATGCGCTCGGAGTTCATCTTCGCGCGTCCCGAGCTTCCGGACGAGGAGGCGCAATATGAGGTTTATCGAGCCGCGGTCGTCAAGCTGGAAGGCCGTCCACTGACGATCCGGACGCTGGACGCCGGCGGAGACAAGCTGCCGGAGGAATTTCGCCGGGTTTCAGGACCGAACCCGGCATTGGGCCTGCGCGGCATCCGGATGTCGCTGGCCATGCGCGAACAGTTTCGCGTCCAGCTTCGCGCGATCCTGCGCGCTTCAGCACACGGCCCGGTGCGGATTCTGTTGCCCATGCTCAGCCGGGTGTCGGAAATTCGCGAGGCGCGTGAACTGATTGTCGGCTGTCGCGATGATCTGCGTACCCGCGGCCTGCAGGTCGATCCCGACATCCAAGTGGGAGGCATGGTCGAGACGCCGGCAGCGGCGCTGATGGCGGAAGCTTTCGCATCCGAACTCGACTTCGTTTCGATCGGCACCAATGACCTGACCCAGTACGTTCTGGCGGTGGATCGGCAGGACGAGCTGGTCAGTCACCTTTTCGACCCGACCAGTCGCGCGGTGATCGAGCTGCTGGCAATGGTGGTGCGCGGCGCGGCGCGAGCTGGCCGACCGGTACAGATCTGCGGCGAGCTCGCAGCCGATCCCGGCAATGCCACGCTGTTGCTCGGGCTGGGAATTCGGGAATTCAGCATCCCGCCCGGCGATATTCCGGCCGTCAAGGCTGCGCTGGTCCAAGCCAGTGCCCAGCGGGCCGAAGCGCACGTGGCCGAATTTCTTGCCGATTCGAAGGAAATATCGGTGCAGCGCTTGCTCGATCGCCTGTAGCCGCGGCACAGCAAAATCCGCACCGCAAGGACGCGGATCCAGAACGGCATCGATTGCCGAATCGATTGGAAATCGATCCGAATTCGACGACCCGCTTTTTTTCTGGTCAGGGTCCTGGGCACGAATTCCCAATACCGCACTGACCTCAGGGCCCGGCTTGCGGGCGAGAAACCGACCCGGTCGCCCGGCGGTTCGCGCCGTGTTCAGGTGGTCGCAGTCTCGCGACGTTCCCAAGCCAATTCGTGCAGGAAATAAGCAACGGTGTTGCAGGCCGGCTCGATGAGCGCGACTGCGCCGCCGAGAATCCACGATCCGGTCACCAGACCGACAACGGTAAAGGCGACCGTCATATGAACGGCGGCAAACGTCAGGGTCTTGTACTTCGCCATCGCTGAACTCCGAGTTCCCGTTTCGAGATGGAGATAATAATCATTTTCATTAATAGCGCCAATTGATTCATTCGAAGACTCTGATTTGTTTTGCCTATCGATTGCTGCGGCGGCCGTGCTCGCGATACCGTCCTTTCGTGCAGGTGACCGGATGGACCGCGGTTGCTAAGCTTTGCGCTGGCATTGCACGAACCGCTCGACATGACCGAACCGCTCTGGACCCCTGGGCGCGAACACGCGCAGACCACGCACATGGCCCGCTTCATCGATTGGATCGGAGGTCGCGTCGACGCCGAAGTGCGCGACTACGAGACGCTCTATCGATTCTCGATCGACCGACCGGAAGCATTCTGGAATGCGGTCTGGGACTACGGCGAGGTGCGCGCGGACCGACGAGGTGAACGGGTTATCGAGGATTGGCCGGCGATGCCCGGCACCCGCTGGTATCCCGATGCCCGGCTCAACTTTGCCGCCAACCTGCTGCGCCGCAACGACGATTCGATCGCGATCGAGTTTGCCGGAGAAGGCGGTCTTCGACGCACGATCCGATGGGCCGAGCTGAATCATGAAGTCGCTCGGGTTTCCGCGGGATTGCGAGCGATGGGTGTCGAGCCGGGCGATCGCGTCGCCGGCTACCTGCCCAACTTGCCCGAGACCGTGATCGCGATGCTCGCCGCGGCCTCGATCGGCGCGATCTGGTCGTCCTGTTCGCCGGATTTCGGCGTCCGCGGTGTGCTCGACCGCTTCGGGCAGATCAAGCCACGGGTGCTGTTTGCCGCCGCGGCCTATCGCTACAACGGCAAGACCCACGACTGCCTCGGGCGGATAGCAGACCTGATATCCGAGCTTCCCACCGTCGAGCGGGTCGTGGTCACGCCGTACGTTGCGGATGCGGTCGAACTCGATCATCTCGGCGATCGGGCAGTGGCCTGGTGCGATTTCGGTCCGGCCGACCCCGGGCCGACCCGTTTCGAGTCGCTGCCGTTCGACCATCCGCTCTACATCCTGTATTCATCCGGTACCACCGGGGTGCCCAAGTGCATCGTGCACGGCGCCGGCGGCACGCTGCTCCAGCATCTAAAGGAACTGTTGCTGCACACGGACGTGCGCCGCGACGACCGCTTGTTTTATTTCACTACCTGTGGCTGGATGATGTGGAACTGGCTGGTCTCCGGTCTCGCCGCCGAGGCCACGCTGGTGCTCTACGACGGCTCGCCGTTCCACCCCGACGGCACCGTGCTCTGGGACCTCGTCGATGAGGTCGGCATCTGCCAGTTCGGTACCAGCGCAAAATGGATCTCCGCCTGCGACAAGGCGGGCATCCGGCCGCGTCGATCGCATGATCTATCGTCACTTCGGGCGATCCTGTCGACCGGTTCTCCGCTGTTGCCCGAGTCCTACGATTACGTCTATCGCGAGGTTTGCGCCGACGTGCAGCTGAGCTCGATTTCAGGCGGCACCGACATCGTTTCCTGCTTCGCGCTTGGAAACCCGCTGCTGCCGGTTCATCGCGGCGAACTGCAGTGCCGCGGCCTTGGCATGGCGGTCGAGATCCGCAACGACGACGGCGACGTCGTCGTCGAAGAGACCGGTGAGCTGACCTGCTCGAAGCCGTTCCCATCGATGCCCGTGCAGTTCTGGAACGACCCGGACGGCGCTCGCTATCGGGCGGCTTATTTCGAGAAATTTCCCGGCATCTGGAGCCACGGTGACTACGCGCGGCTGACCGAGCGCGGCGGCGTGGTGATCTACGGTCGATCCGATGCCACGCTCAATCCGGGCGGTGTTCGTATCGGCACCGCGGAGATCTATCGCCAGGTCGAGAAACTCGACGAGGTCCTGGAATCGCTATGCGTCGGCCAGGAGTGGGACGGGGATGTTCGAGTCGTCCTGTTCGTGGTCCTGCGAGGCGGCGTCTCGCTCGATGCGGATCTGATCGCGCGGATCCGGAAGACGATCCGCGACAACGCCACGCCTCGGCACGTGCCGGCACGCGTGGTTAAGGTGTCCGATCTGCCGCGCACCGTGTCGGGCAAGATCACAGAACTCGCGGTTCGCGACGTCATCCACGGCCGCGAGGTCAAGAACACCTCGGCGCTGGCCAACCCCGAAGCGCTGGAGCAATTCCGGGATCGCCCCGAGCTCGCCGAGTAGCCGGGACCGGCGACCCGGTCAGCTGCGACGGACGTCCTCGATCGATGCGTGCACGGCAGCGACGATCGCGTCGCTTGTCAGACCGAAATGTCGATACAGCTCCTCGGCCGGTGCCGATGCGCCGAAGGAATCGATACCGAGCACGCGGCCGTGCGCTCCGACCAGCGCCCGCCAGTAATGCGAGACGCCGGCTTCGATGGCCACCCGCGCGCCAACCGACGGCGGCAGCACGCGGTTGCGATAGTCCGATTCCTGCGCGTCGAAGCGCCCCGGGTTCGGCATCGAGACGACGCGGGCTTCGATCGACTGGCCGGCCAGCGACTCGGCCGCAGCGGTCGCCAGCTCGACTTCCGATCCGGTCGCTACGATGATCGCATCCGGGTGATCTGTGCCGTGGCGCAGCACGTAGCCGCCGCGCGCAATATCACGGAGCTGCTGCTGGTCCCGGTCCTGGTGTGCCAGGCCTTGTCGCGTCAGCACCAGCGCGCTCGGTCCATCGCGGCGCTCGATGGCGGCTCGCCATGCAGCGGCGGTCTCGGTGTTGTCGGCCGGTCGCCAGACGTCCAGTTTCGGGATCATGCGCAGGCTGGCCAGGTGCTCGACCGGCTGATGGGTCGGACCGTCTTCGCCGAGCCCGATCGAGTCGTGGGTGTAGACGTGAATCGCCCCGGTCGGGATCAATGCCGACATCCGAACCGCGTTGCGTGCGTAATCGGAGAACACCAGGAACGTGCCGGTATAGGGGATGAATCCGCCGTGCAGGTCGATGCCGTTGGCGATCGCGGTCATGCCGAACTCGCGCACGCCATAGTAGATGTAGTTTCCGTTTGCAGCGGATTCCATGATGTCGATGCTGCCCGACCACTTGGTGTTGTTCGATCCGGTCAGGTCCGCCGAGCCGCCCAGTAGTTCCGGAAGCATCGGGCCAAAGCACTCCAATGATTGTCCGGACGCCTTGCGGGTGGCGACTTTCGCATCGTCGGCCTGCATTTCAGCAACGATCCGGGTCGCCTGCTCGTCGAAGTTCTCCGGGAGCTCGCCGCGCATCCGCCGCTCGAATTCCGCGGCCAGTTCCGGGTGTGCCCGCCGGTAGCGGTCCAAGACTTCGCGCCATGCGCCGTGAGCGGTCTGGCCGCGCTCACGCGCGTCCCACCCTCCATACACGTCGTCTGGAATCTCGAACGGTGCGTATCTCCAGCCCAGCGCTTCGCGGGTCGCGGCGATTTCCTCCTCGCCGAGCGGGGCGCCGTGGGTGTCGGCCGTGCCTTGCTTGTTCGGTGACCCGAAGCCGATCTTCGTGCGGCAGCAGATCAGCGTCGGACGCTGTGCATCGCTCCTGGCCTGATCGATCGCCGCTCGAACGGCGTTGGCGTCGTGGCCGTCGACGTCGGGCACGACCTGCCACCCGTAGGCGTTGAAGCGTTCCGGCGTGTCGTCGGTGAACCAGCCGCGCGTCTCGCCATCGATCGAGATGCCGTTGTCGTCGTAGAACACGATCAGTTTGCCTAGCCCCCAAGTACCGGCAAGCGAACAGGCTTCGTGCGAAATGCCCTCCATCAGGCAGCCGTCCCCGGCAAATACCCAGGTCGTGTGATCGACGATGTCCAGGTCGTCACGGTTGAAGCGCTGCGCCAGAAGCTTTTCGGCCAGCGCCATTCCCACGCCGTTCGCCAGGCCCTGGCCGAGCGGTCCGGTGGTGGTTTCCACGCCCGGCGCTTCGCCGTACTCGGGGTGTCCCGGCGTTGCCGAATGGAGCTGCCTGAAATTCCTGAGCTCATCGATGCTCAATTCGTAACCCGACAGGTGCAGCAGGGCGTACAACAGCATCGAACCGTGGCCGTTGGAAACGATGAAGCGGTCGCGATTCCACCAGCCGGGGTCGGTGGGATCGTGGCGGTGGAAATCGTTGAACAGCACTTCGGCCACGTCGGCCATGCCCATCGGCATGCCGGGGTGGCCGGATCGTGCCCGCTGGACGGCGTCCATGGCGAGAGCGCGAATGGCGTTGGCAAGGTGGCGTCGATCGGTCATGGGCTGGCGTTCCTGTGGCTGTCGAGAACGCGCCTGGCGTGGGTCCGGCGCGGGTCATATCGGGAAGCCGGCAGTTTAGCCGATTCGGTCGCCAGCCCGTCGCCGGGTCGAGCCTGAGGGGGAGGCCGTGCGCGGAAGATTTTCGAGGCTCGGGGTCCAGCGCGACGCCGTGTCCGCCGAAGCGCCGGGATTGTCAAGAGACCCTTGCTCGAGTCGGTAGCGACGCGCTATAATTGAACGGATTTGCTTCGACGTAGAGTCGAAACGATCAAAACTATCGATTGCCGAGCGCTTGAGACGCAATCGAAATTCACACGCGTTCCGACACATGCGGCGGGGTTGCCCGTGACGAAAGTCGCAAGGGTCGCCGGATGGGGAATCGCGGAGGTCGAAACCCCGCGCTGCTGCGCTCGATGGCTGAACAAGACAAAAGCGCATCGAGCTGTGGCCGCGCAACTATCGAAGGAATACAAGATGCCTGACGTTACCATGCGCCAGATGCTCGAAGCTGGCGTGCATTTCGGTCACCAGACCCGCTATTGGAACCCGAGGATGGAGCCGTTCATCTTCGGTGCCCGCGGCAAGATCCACATCATCAATCTCGAGCGCACGCTGCCGATGCTGAAGGAGGCTCTGGACTTCCTCAGCCGCATGGCGAGCAAGCGCGGAAACGTCCTGTTCGTGGGCACCAAGCGCGCTGCCGGCCAGGCAGTCGCCGAAGAGGCCCTGCGCTGTGGCATGCCGTACGTGTCCCACCGCTGGCTCGGCGGCATGCTGACCAACTTCCGGACCATCCGTCAATCGATCAATCGCCTGAAGGAACTGGAGGCGATGGAAACCGACGGTTCGTTCGAGCGCCTGGTCAAGAAGGAAGTGCTCGAGCTGACGCGGGAACGCGATCGTCTCGAGCAGAACCTCGGCGGAATCAAGAATATGGGTTCGCTGCCCGATGCGATGTTCGTGATCGACATCGGTCATGAGGACATCGCCGTGGCCGAGGCGCGAAAGCTCGGGATTCCGGTCGTCGCAGTGGTCGACAGCAATAACAACCCGGAACTCGTCGATTACGTGATTCCCGGCAACGACGACGCGATCCGTTCGGTCCGTTTGTATGCGCAGCTGGCCGCCGACGCGATTCTCGAAGGCAAGGCATCGGTTCCGCAGGTAGCCGGCGACAAGGACGAGTTCGTCGAGCTCGATGCTGAAGGAAACCCGGTCGATAGCGATAGCAAGGAAGCTTCCCCGGCCAAGAAGGTCGCCAAGAAGACGGCGAAGAAGACCGCGGCCAAGAAGACGACGAAGAAAACGGCCGCCAAGAAGACGACCAAGAAGTCTGCCGCCAAGAAGACGACCAAGAAGGCCGCGGCCAAGGCAGACACCGAGGTCGATACCGACACCGAAAAGGCGCCGGCCGAGGAATCCAAGGCCGAAGCCGCCAACGAATCCGAGAGCAAGGACGAATCATGAGCATCACCGCATCCCAGGTGAAGGAACTTCGCGAGCGCTCCGGCGCCGGCATGATGGAATGCAAGAAGGCGCTGGTCGAAACCGGCGGAGACATGGAGGCCGCGGTCGAGCATCTCCGGAAGGCAGGCCTGGCCAAGGCGGACAAGAAAGCCGGTCGTGTTGCAGCCGAGGGCGCCATCATTCAGGCCGCCAACGACAGCGGCGCGGTGCTCGTGGAGATCAATTGTGAAACCGATTTCGTTGCCAAGGACGATAGCTTCCGTGCATTTGCCGATCGCGTAGCTGCGCTGGCGCTGGAGGCCGGTTCCGACGACGTCGCCAGACTCGGTGAAGCGGAATACGAGGGCGGTGAGACCGTCGAGGCGCGCCGGCAGCAGCTGGTCTCGAAGCTCGGAGAGAATATCCAGCTCCGTCGCATCGCGCGTCTTGGCGACAATGCCGACGTGATCGGCGCCTACATTCACGGCGGTCGGATCGGCGCGCTGGTCGGTCTCGGCGGTGGGGACGCCGAACTGGCGCGTGACCTGGCGATGCACGTCGCCGCGCTCAACCCGGATTTCGTCGATGCCGACGCAGTGCCCGGCGATGTGCTGGAGAAGGAGAAGGAAATTCTCCGCTCCCAGGCCGAGGAGTCGGGTAAACCGCCGGAAATCGTCGAGAAAATGATCACCGGACGGCTGAACAAGCGACTGGCCGAGATCACGCTGGTCGGTCAACCGTTCGTCAAGGACTCCGACCAGACCGTGGGCAAGTTGTTATCGGCCAAGGGTGCCAAGATCGTCAGCATGGTTCGGTTGGAGGTCGGTGAGGGCATCGAGAAGGAAGAGGCCGATTTCGCGGCCGAAGTCATGCAGCAGGCTCGAGGCGGCTGAGACGACAGGGAGCAGAGATCGTGAATTCGCCCAGTTATCGCCGGATTTTGCTCAAACTGAGCGGTGAGGCGCTTCTGGGCGATCACGATTACGGGATCGACCCCAAGGTCAGCTCGCGGATCGCCCGCGAGGTCGCTGCGGTATTGCACCAGGGCGTGCAGATCGGCATCGTTATCGGAGGTGGCAACATCTTCCGCGGCGCCGGACTCGCCTCGGCCGGGATGGACCGAATCACCGGCGACCACATGGGCATGCTGGCCACGGTGATGAACGGGCTTGCGCTGCAGGATGCTCTGGAGCGCGCCGGCGCTACGACGCGAGTGATGTCGGCAATTTCAGTGCGGGAAGTCTGCGAGGACTACATTCGGCGGCGTGCCGTGCGCCACCTGGAAAAAGGCCGGGTGGTCGTGTTTGCGGCCGGTACAGGCAACCCGTTCTTCACGACCGATACCGCGGCCAGCCTGCGGGCGGTCGAGATCGGCGCTGACCTCATGATCAAGGCGACCAAGGTCGACGGCGTTTACTCCGCCGACCCGACCATCGATCCGGCGGCCCGAATCTACCGTCGGATCGGGTACGACGAAGTCATCGAGAAGAAGCTCAACGTCATGGACGCCAACGCCATGGTGCTGTGCCGGGATCAGTCGATGCCGATTCGGGTGATCGCGCTTCACGGGGACGGCAACCTGGGGCGCTTGATCGGCGGCGAGGACATCGGCACCCTGGTTTCCTGAGGGGCGATCGCGCTCATGCAGCGGTAATTCACGGCATCCGGACTGCTACAATCCGGTGGCTACTCTTTGCTTCCCACGCTTCGAGAATTCTCTCATGCTCGCTGACATCAAGAAAGACGCACGATCGCGAATGGACAAAAGTATCGACTCGCTCCGCGCGGAGCTCGCCAAGATCCGGACAGGCCGGGCCCATCCGAGCCTGCTAGAGCACATCAACGTCGATTACTACGGCTCGGAAGTGCCGATTTCCCAGGCGGCCAACGTCTCGGTTGAAGACTCGCGTACGCTTGCAGTCACGGCCTGGGACAAGGGTATGGTCGGAAAGATCGAAAAAGCGATCATGACTTCCGATCTGGGCTTGAACCCGGCCACGGCGGGCACCGTGATCCGGGTGCCGCTGCCGGCGCTGACCGAACAACGACGCACCGAGCTGACTCGCGTGGTGCACGGCGAAGGGGAGCAGGCCAAGGTTGCGGTGCGGAACATCCGGCGGGACGCGAATCATCACATCAAGGAACTGGTCAAGAACAAGGACATCAGCGAAGACGACCAGCGCCGTGGTGAAACGGAGATCCAGCAGTTGACGGACCAGCACGTCGAGCGTGTCGACGAGATGGTGGCAGAGAAGGAAAAAGAGCTCATGGAGATCTGATCCCATGTCTCATGCGGGCAGGCCGCAACATCTGGCGATCATCATGGACGGAAACGGCCGCTGGGCGGCGCGCCGGGGCAAGGCGCGTACCTACGGCCACCAGGCCGGTACCGACGTTGCGCGTCGGATCGTCCGGGCGGTCGGTGAGCGCGGCATTCCTTTCCTTACGGTCTATGCATTCTCCAGCGAAAACTGGAATCGCCCGCGTCACGAAGTAACGCGCCTGATGAGCCTCTTCCGCCGCGCGCTGGATCGCGAGGTCGAAGAGCTCAACCGCAATCGGGTTCGGCTTCGATTCATTGGCCGGCGGGAAGCATTCTCGGCCTCGCTCCAGCGCGGCATGGCGAAAGCCGAACAGATCACGTGCAACAACACCGGGCTGCAGCTGAACGTGGCCGCCAGCTACGGAGGGCGCGGCGACATCGTCGACGGAGCGCGCCAACTGGCGCGGCGTGTCCAGAGCGGTGAGCTGCAGCCGGACGAAGTGACCGAACAAACGCTGGCCGACGCGATGCAGCTGCGCGGCCAACCGGAGCCGGATCTATTCATCCGCACGGGTGGAGAGCGACGGCTTTCGAATTATCTGCTGTGGAACCTGGCGTATACCGAACTGTATTTCAGCGACGTACTGTGGCCGGATTTCACCGAGGAGGACCTCGACGCCGCGCTGGCCGATTTTGCGCGTCGCGAGCGGCGCTTCGGTGGACTTGCCGACCCGTCGACGCTGCGGCATGCTTAAATCGCGGATCATCACGTCGATCGTGCTTGCCGCGCTGGTCTTCTCGGCACTCCTGTTCCTGCCGCCGCTCTGGCTGAGCCTCGTGCTCGCCGCCATCCTGCTCGTTGCCGGCGGCTGGGAAGGCGCGCGCCTGGCCGGTTTGGAGTCGCCTCTCGCGCAGGCCGTCTGGATCGTCTTGTTGTGCAGCGCGGGCGCGGCCGGAATCTGGCTGGTCCACGAGCCGTCGCGCGTGCCACAGCTGTTCGGTTTTGCGCTCGCCTGCTGGGTCGTGCTTCCCATCTGGCTGATGTTTCCTGATGTCGGCCGAGCCGGGTCGCAGGGCTTCCAGCCGACCAAGCTCGGTGTGGTCGGTCTGATTCTGGTGCTGGCATTTACCGCCATTGCCTGGGTCCACGCGTTCAATCCCTGGGCCGTGATCTTTCTGCTGCTGCTGATCGCGGCAGCCGACATCGGCGCCTTCTTCACCGGCCATCGATTCGGTGGGCCCAGGCTGGCGCCGCGTATCAGCCCCGGGAAAACCTGGTCGGGCGCGGTCGGCGGGGCGTTGACGGCAATGTTGGTGGCCGCACTGTGCACCCGGTTGCTCCCCGACATTCCGTTCGGTGCAGGCGTTGCCGCGCTGTCGGGCGTTGTGCTGGTCGTGATTTCCGTTTTCGGCGATCTGCTGATCAGCCTGCTGAAACGCCAGCGTGGAGTCAAGGACACCTCGCGCCTCCTGCCGGGCCACGGCGGGCTGCTGGATCGCGTCGACAGCCTGACCGCCGCGGCGCCTGCGTTCGCGCTGCTGGTCTGGGTGCATCTGAATTGATGCAGTCTGCGTCTGGACCACACTTCACTGCGATCTGGAAACGGGTTTGCGATTCTGAACCTGCCGGCTCCGGGTCGGTCGGAACGCTCGAGTTCAACGGAGAGCCCTGAATACTCATGGAAATCATCGGTTCCATCTTCTGGCTGGCGGTGGCCCTCGGGCTGCTGGTCACGTTTCACGAGTTCGGACACTACTGGGTTGCACGGCGCAGCGGCGTCGGCGTACTTCGATTCTCGGTCGGGTTCGGGCAGCCGCTGTGGCGCCGCCGGGCTCGGAACGGGGTCGAATTCGTCATCGGCGCGATTCCGCTCGGGGGATACGTCAAGATGCTCGACGAGCGCGAAGCGCCGGTACCCGAGGATCAGCTGGACCAGGCCTTCAACCGACAATCGCTGGCTACGCGGAGTGCGATCGTCGCTGCGGGACCGGTCTTCAACCTGATCTTCGCGGTCGCCGCTTTCTGGCTGATGTTCATGATCGGCATCCCGGAGGTTCGGCCCGTGGTCGGCGAATCGGATGGAATCGCCAGAAATGCGGGACTCGACCGCGGCGACCTGATCGTCCAGGTCGGCGATCGCGAGGTCGAAACCTGGACGCATACCATCCTGGCCCTGATTCCCCTGGCGCTGGATCGAGAGCCGGTTCGTCTGGTCGTTGAAGACCAGCAGCAGCTTCGCCGGGAAATCGAGCTGAGGCTGGATCGACTCGGACCGGAATTCAACGAAGAGCGTACGCTGGAATTCATCGGGATCGAGCCATGGCGGCTGGACCTGCCTCCGATCGTCGGCGACGTCTCACCGGGTTTTCCGGCCGAAAAGGCGGGCCTGGCCGCGGGCGATCGCATCGTTTCGCTTGCCGGCGAGCCGGTGGAAGGCTGGCGCGACCTGCTGGAGCGCATCCCCGAAGCAGCCGCCGCATCGGAAAGCATCGAGCTGACGATCGAGCGCGATGGGGCGCTGCGCTCGCTGTCTCTCACCCCGGAGATGAACGAGGGGCGGGCCGTGATCGGCGTGGTGCCGGTGCAGCCCGATGCCCAGACGCTTGCCGATGCCGAAAGAACGCGCACCATCCTGCGCCACGGGCCGGTTGCCGCGGTCGGCGAAGCCTTCGGAGAGACCGTTCGGCTGACTACCGCCACGATGGGGATTCTCGGGCGCATGGTGACCGGAAGTGCTTCCCTGAGTAATTTGTCCGGACCGATTACAATTGCCCAGATGGCCAATACATCGGCCAGCCTGGGCGTCACGCGCTTTCTGTTCTTCCTCGGGCTGATCAGCCTGTCGCTGGCGATCATCAATCTGCTGCCGATTCCAGTGTTGGACGGCGGGCATTTGCTGTATTTTCTGATTGAATGGATCAAAGGCAGCCCGGTTTCGGAGCGCGGGCAGATTCTGGGCCAGAGCATCGGCTTGATGATGATCGTGGGCCTGATGGGACTTGCGATATTTAACGATATCTTACGTTTGCTTCAATAGAGTGCGCTTCGCGTCGAGCGCGGCAGGCGCCGGGATCGGACGGGAATGCGAAGGATTTCGATGAAGGGACCGATGAACTATCCGCTGAAATGTCTGATCGCGCTGCTTGCGCTCGTGGCGCTGTCGGCCTCGGCCCAAAGTCCGATCTTTACCGTACAGGACATCCGGGTCGACGGCCTGCAGCGCATTTCCGAGGGGACCGTTTTCAGCTTTCTGCCGGTCGAAGTCGGTCAACGGCTTACGCCGTCGCTGATTCGCTCCAGCATTCGCGATCTCTATCGCAGCGGTTTCTTCGAGCGCGTCGAAGTCGGGCGCGAAGACGACATCCTGGTCATCCGGGTCACCGAACGTCCCGCGATCTCCTCGGTGCTCCTGGAGGGCAACGACAAGATCTCGACCGATTCCCTTCGACCGGCGCTGGCCGAGATCGGCATCGCCGAAGGCGAAGTGTTCGACCAACTCGCGCTGGATCGCATCCAGCAGGAATTGACGCGCGAGTATTTCAACCAGGGCCATTACGCGGTCGAAGTCGAGCCCGAGATCACCGAACTTGCGCGCAATCGCGTCGAAGTCGAGATCAACATCCGCGAAGGCAATCAGGCCAAGATCCGACACATCAACGTCGTCGGCAACGAGACCTTCGACGAAGAGGTGCTGCGCGAGGATTTCGAGTCCGATACCAGCAACGGTTTGTTTTTCTGGCGAGGGCGTACCGCCTACACACGCGAGAAGCTCTCAGGCGACCTGGAGCGGCTGCGAGCCTACTACCTCGATCGCGGATACATGGATTTCGCGATCGAATCGACCCAGGTCTCGATCAGTCCCGACAAGCAGGGTATCTATATCACCGCCAACGTGCGCGAAGGCGAGGTGTTCTCGATCAGTGACGTGAACCTGACCGGTGACCTGATCCTGCTCGAAGAGACGCTGCGCAGTTTCGTGCAGGTGCGTCCGGGGGACGTGTTTTCCCGCAAGCGGGTCGAAGGGACGGTCGAGACGATTACCGCGTTGCTTGCGAATTTCGGCTACGCATTCGCAAACGTCAACCCGGTCCCGCGGATCGATCGCGAAAACAATACGGTAGAAATCACGTTTTTCGTCGAACCGGGACAGCGTGTCTACGTTCGGCGGGTCGAATTCCGCGGCAACACGTTCAGCAAGGACGAAGTGCTCCGCCGCGAGATGCGCCAGTTCGAGGGCGCCTGGTTCTCGCAGGCGGCAGTGGACCGATCACGCATCCGTTTGCAGCGCATCGGTTATTTCGAGAATGTCAATGTCGAAACGCCGGCGGTCGAAGGCAGTGATGACCAGATCGATATCATCGTCAGCGTGGAGGAACGCTCGACCGGAAGTTTCCAGGTCGGTCTGGGCTATTCCCAGCTGCAGGGCCTGATTGCATCGATTTCGGTCCAACAGCAGAATTTCCTCGGCTCGGGCCGCACGATCGGGTTGGGACTCAGCCGAAGCTCGATCAGCAGCAGCGTCAACATCAGCTACACCAATCCCTACTTCACCGACGACGGTGTCTCGCTGGGCTATTTCCTGGGATACAGCGAATTCAACCAGGGCCGCGCGAATATTTCGGCATTCTCCACCAGCCAGATCGCGCTGGGGGCGAATTTCGGGTTTCCGATCACCGAAATCGATTTCGTGCGCTTCGGCGCCAGCGTGCGTCGACAGGACATCAATATCGGGCGCCTGGTCTTCGAGGACCCGAACCCGGACGACGACGACCCGACCCAGATCGCGCGCTTCGCGGTCACGCGGCCGCTTGCGATTACGCTCGACAGGGACGGAGACGGATTCCTGAGCGGCAAAGAGCGCCAGGTTGATTCGTTGTTGATCAACGGCAGCTGGGGACGCGATACGCGAAACCACTTCCTGACGCCTACGCGCGGATCGCTCAACCGGTTGAACCTGAACGTGGCGCTGCCGGGTAGCACGCGGGAGTATTTCACCGCCAGCTACCGCGGCCGCAAATATTTCCCGCTGGGCGGCAATTTCGCGTTCGTGCTGCGCGCCGATGTCTCCTACGGCGACAATTACGACGGTGCCGACCTCAATATCGAGCCGATCGAGCCTGAACGGCTCGCGGGAAACTGCCAAATTGATGAAATCGTGACTTCGGATTCAGGGCTTCCGTTCTGGGAGCATTTCTTTGCCGGCGGCGTTTCCGACGTTCGCGGCTTCGACGACAACACGCTGGGACCAAAGGATGAGTTCTGTCGCTCCGTCGGCGGCGATTTCAAGGCCACCGGCGGTGTGGAGATCGCGTTTCCGCTGCCGTTCGTCGAGGCCAGCGGCACCCGGCTGGCATGGTTCGTCGACGCGGGCAACGTGTTCACCGATATCGGCGGGTTCGATCAGGACCTGATCCGCGCATCCACGGGCATCTCTCTGACCTGGGAGGCGCCGGTCGGCCCCATCATTCTCAACCTCTCGGTACCGCTGAAGGAGCGTGAGGGTGACGAAACCCAGGCGCTCCAGTTCTCGTTCGGCACCCAGTTCTGATTGTCCGGCCGGGTCTCGGCCGGTCCCCTCCAAGGGCGCAGACCGCATTGCGCCACCAGCCAGGTCCCGGTGTAGAGCGGCAACGGGCCGATGCGGTATAGTGTCTACTGGGTCTTTGGGTCCGGAATTCGACGTGCGAGTGTGGACTGCTACAGTGTTGACGATGCTGATCCTGATGGCCGGTGCCCTGGCGGCACAGGACATACGGATCGGCTATGTCGACATGAAGCGCCTGCTCGACACCGCGCCGCAGGTGCTTGCCGGGCGGGCCGAGCTGGACATCGAGTTTCGCCCGATCAACAACGAACTGCTGCAGGATGAGGAGCGTCTGCTGGAGCTCGAGCAGCGGCTCGCCGCCGAAACGGGGCTGACCAACGAGCAGGTCGCAGCTCGCCAGAGAGAGATCCGCAACCTGCAGCGCTCGATCGAGCGGCGGCGCGAAGATCTCGCCGAAGAGCTCAACTTCCGGCGAAATCAGCGGATCAAGGAACTGGGCGAGGAAATCGAGATCGCGGTCCAGACCGTGGCTCGGCGTCAGGATTACGATCTGGTGCTGTCCAGCCCGGTGGCCTATGCATCCGAAGCCATCGACATCACCGACCAGGTTCTGGCGTTTCTTGAAACCGACTATGCTCGCCGGAGCCAGCGCTCCGGTCAATGAGTTCGGGTGACCCTATCGTTCAGCTGCCGGCGCGACTCGATGAACTGGCCGCGTTGCTCGGCGCTCGCCTGATCGGAGAGGGGGCAGCGCGCGTGTCGTCGGTAGCGACACTTGATTCTGCCGGCGCCGGCGACCTTTCGTTTCTTGCCAATCCCGCCTACCGTGCCGCGCTGGCGCGCAGCGCAGCCGGCGCCGTGATCATCTCGGACGACGCGGTGGACGCCTGTCGCGGTGCGGCCCTGGTCGTCGATGATCCCTATGCGAGCTGGGCGAAGCTGCTGGAAGCGATTGCGCCGCTGCCCGTCGCCAGGCCGGGGATTCATCCGACTGCAGTGATCGACGACGCCGCAGAGGTGGATTCCGGGGCGCAGATCGATGCGCGAGCGATCATCGGTGCCGGGGCGCGAGTGGGCGCCGGCGCAATTGTGGGCCCGGCCTGCGTCGTCGATTCCGGCGTCGTGATCGGCGAGAATGCACGGCTGGTAGCCAACGTCTACGTCGGCGCGGCGGCGCGAATCGGCTGCCGCGTCATCCTTCATCCGGGGACGGTAGTCGGGTCCGACGGCTTCGGGTTGGCAATGGACGACGGCCGATGGCGGAAGATTCCTCAGGTGGGTTCCGTCCGGATCGGCGACGATAGCGAGATCGGCGCCAACACCACGATCGATCGCGGAGCCGTCGACGATACGGTGCTGGGTCGCGACGTACGCGTCGACAATCAAGTCCAGATCGCGCATAACGTGCGCATCGGCGACCATACCGCGATCGCGGGCTGCGTCGGAATCGCCGGATCCACCGTCATCGGGCGCAACTGCATGATTGCCGGTGCGACCGGAATCGGCGGACACCTCGAAATCTGCGATCATGTCGTGATTACCGCGATGAGTACGGTGCTGGACTCGATCGACGAGCCGGGTCAGTATGGGTCGGGGATTCCAGCGCGTCCGCTGCGCGCCTGGCAGCGCATCCTGGTTCGTCTCTCGCAGCTCGAACGATTGTTCCGCCCCTCTCAACGCTGAACGCCATTCATCAGGAGCCCGTCTTTCATGAGCGAGTCTTCCACTGTCGATATCGAGCGGATTTTCCGGCTGCTGCCGCACCGCTACCCGTTCCTGCTGGTCGATCGGGTTCTGGACTACTCCCTGGATGATCCTCCCAGCATTCGCGCGCTGAAGAACGTGACCATCAACGAACCGTTTTTCCAAGGGCATTTCCCTGGGCATCCGATCATGCCCGGCGTTTTGATTCTCGAAGCCATGGCGCAGGCCGCAGGATGCCTGGCGCATCTGGCGCGCGAGCATACCGGTGAACGCGAGCAGCTGTTCTACCTGGTCAAGATCGACAAGGCACGATTCTCGAAGACCGTGATCCCGGGTGACCAGCTGGAATTCCACGTGCGCCAGAAACGCCTGGTGCGCGGGATGGGCCTGTACGTGGCTGAAACGCACGTCGACGGCGAGCGCGTTGCCGGTTGTGAAATGCTGTGTGCCGCCCGCCCGGAATCGAAATGATCCACGCCAGCGCAGTCGTCGCCGAGGGCGCAAAGATCGCCGGAGACGTGGAGATCGGACCGTTTGCGGTCGTCGGCGAGAATGTGGAGATCAAGGAGGGCTGCAGGGTGGGGCCGCATGCGGTCGTCACCGGCCGAACCCGGATCGGCCCGCGCACGCGCATTTTCCAGTTCGCCTCGATCGGAGAGGAGCCGCAGGACAAGAAATACGACGGCGAGGACTCTGCGCTGGAGATCGGTGCCGACAACACCATCCGCGAGTACGTCACGATCAATCGCGGCACCGGCGACGGAGGCGGCACGACCCGCCTGGGCGACGACAACTGGATCATGGCCTACAGCCATATCGCGCACGACTGCCAGATCGGTTCGCACTGCGTGTTTGCCAACGGCGCGACGCTGGCCGGGCATGTGACCGTCGGCGATTACGTGACGCTGGCCGGGTTTTCCGGTGCGCACCAGTTCTGCAGCATCGGCTCGCACGCTTTCCTCGGCATGTACGGCGGCGTCGGCCAGGACGTTCCGGCCTACGTGATGATTTCCGGACGCCCGCCCAGACCAAGAGGCGTGAACTCCGAAGGCCTCAAGCGTCGCGGGTTCGACGCCAAGCAGATCCGAAACATCCGCGAAGCCTATCGTCTGGTTTACCGCAAGGGACTGGGGCTGGAACAGGCGCTGTCCGAACTGCACGCAAGGCTCGAAAGTCAGCCGGAGCTGGCCCTCTTCATCCGTGACATTCAGAACTCCGGGCGCGGCCTGTTGCGGTGAGCTTGAAGATCGCGCTGTCGGTCGGGGAGCGCTCCGGAGATGAACTGGCCGCTGCGATTGCCGAGGCCCTGCGAAGGCGCCGGCCGGACATCGAACTGATCGGCGTCGCCGGGCCCCGGATGCGCGAAGCGGGTGTCCAGCCGCTGGCCGATGTCGACGAGCTGGGCGTGATGGGGCTGTTCGAGGTGATTCGCCACGTCCCACGTCTCTACCGTCTCCGTCGTCGCCTCAGGCAGCGCATTCTGGCCGCCGGTGTAGACGCATTCGTCGGCGTCGACTCCCCCGATTTCAACCTCGGATTGGCGCGTTCGCTGCGCCGGGCCGGTGTGGTCACCGCCCAGGTCGTGGCGCCGTCGGTCTGGGCCTGGCGACCTTATCGAATACCGAAAATCGCCCGCTCGCTGGATCGTCTGTTGACGCTGTTTCCTTTCGAGCCGGCGCTTTTTCGGCATACCGGGTTGGATGCCCGCTTCATCGGTCATCCGCTGGCCGATGCGCTGACCATGACGCCCGACCGTTCAGCGGCGCGCAGTGCGCTGGGAGTCGGACCCGACGAGACAATGGTCGCCCTTCTTCCCGGAAGTCGCGGCGGCGAGATCGCCCGGCACGCCTCGATGCTCGCCAGGCTTGGTGAGCTTCTCCAGGCACGCCGCGATTGCCGTATCGTACTGTTGTTGGCCGATGAATCCGACCGGGGACGCTTCACGGCGGCTGCCGGGAAGGACCCGGCCGATACGGGGATGACGGTGCTGTGCGCTCGAACCCGCGAGGGCCTGGTCGCCGCCGACGCCGCGGCTGCCGCATCCGGTACCGTGACGCTGGAAGGATTGCTCTGCCGGACCCCGATGGTGGTGTTCTACCGACTGCCGGCCGCGACCTATCGGCTGGCGCGGACGCTCAATCTGGTCAAATCGCGTTATGTGTCGTTGCCGAACGTTCTGGCGGACGAAGCGTTGCTGCCGGAGCGAATCCAGCAAGACGCCACGCCGGAGCGGCTCGCCGACGACGTCGAGTCCTGGCTGGCAGCGCCTGAGCGCATGCGCGCCTACGGTGCGCGCGCCGATGCGATCCACCGGCAACTGGCCAAGCGGGCGGCCGAGTCTGCCGCCCGGCAGATTCTGGACCTGGCTCAACGACCGAAGAGAGCCGGCGCGATCTGATCGAGGCGCAAAGCAGTCAATCGATCCCGGCGATGGGCAGGATCATCCGGTGCTGAATCGGTCGGGCGGCGTTTCGTCGACCGATTCGGTCGTCACACCGGTGACCCGAGCGGCTGGCGATCCC
>JGI12109J20283_10469790_pt1 | contig 45990 bp, 45 predicted proteins | sample ElkSlonscriptome_12_FD_20283 | JGI IMG/M metagenome (IMG submission 20283)
CGCGCCGGAGCAACGGCGTCTTGTCAGGCGCGCCGACTGCAAGCCAGAAGCCTAATTCCCAAGGACTCATATTAACGGCAGACTGCAATCTGAACCAGACCTCTTGTAATTGTGTCTGACTTACCCTATTGCTGCCAATTGCAGACTTTGACTCCGGTTGGACTTCTATGACTTTTAGCACTGCGGCGCAGCAAATTGACGAATTGGGCTCTACTTCAGTCCTGGTTGTATTAGATCCCAAAACCACCCGTTTCGTCATCAAGTCACCGAGTCTTGGGCACGGCAGAATGACACGTGAAATTCCCGATTGCGATGCGGACGTTGTCAACGGCGTGCTAAAAACCTTTGCTTCAGGCTGGGACGGTCGCAGCAACGAACCCCATGAGTACGACCGCGAACGCAGCGCGGCGTCTTCCCGAGTCAGTCGTCCAACGCGCCAAACAGCACTGGCACAGGATCGACCTCGGGGCCATTACTATCGCAATCTGGGTATCGCATTGGGTGTCGTCGATAAACAAGGCTTGTTGGCGCTCACTGAAAACCCCGCGGTCGCCGAGATTCATCACGCTGATCTCGGGAGTGACCAGGCTCTATCGCTTTGCGGTGGTGGGCTTGCCAGTAATACTGCCCAGACTGAAGTTTGGGGTATAAGGAGAATGGCCGCTCCTGCTCTTTGGGCTCGAGGCTTCACTGGCAAAGGCGTACTTATTGCCCATATGGATACGGGGGTCGAAACTACCCACGCTGCACTCAGCAGCGCCGTCGGACCCTATACAGTTGTAGACCTGCACGGCAGAAGTTCTACAGCCAGGATGCCCTACACGGATTGCGGTACACATGGCACCCATACCGGAGCCACTATCGTTGGCCGCGCTGTATTTCAGCACCCCAGAGTTGGCATGGCACCCGACGCCACTCTAGCATGTGCGACGGTTTTACAAGCAGGGCATAAAGTCGCTCGCCTGCTGAAAGGACTGGATTGGGCGGTGGAAACTGGCGCAAGAATTTTGAATTTGTCCGTCGGTTTCGCAGGCTGCAATCACATTTTCACAGAGCTCATTAACAGACTAAGACAACATCAGCTCTTACCGATAGCCGCCATCGGTAACGCCGGCCCCGGCAAGACACGCTTTCCGGCGAACAACAGCAACGTCCTGTCTGTCGGTGCTATCGATCAGGAAGATCGGGTGCCACCTTGGTCCGGTAGCGCTAAACCGGGCAGCCTTGCCCATGGGCCCTCGCTGTGCGCCCCCGGATCGCAGGTTCTCAGTGCCTGTACGAGCGGCAACTATAGAGAAGAAAGTGGCACCTCAATGGCCACCGCCCATATCAGCGGCCTGGCGGCTCTGCTTCTGGACGCCTGCCCGAAAGCTACTGTTGATCAGCTTGAGAACGCGATCATTGCCTCCTGTGAAAACCCCCGGAACGAAAACAGCGACAGAATAGGGGCTGGCATACCCTCGGCATTGACAGCCCTCGATTGTCTAATGGCGCCGTGAAACACTATCGAGTCTCGGCGCAGGATCAGGCCATGGGCTCTGGTTGCGCCGGATAGACTGCGATTCATGAACTCAACCTGACGCCGAGTCGTTGCTTGACCATCTGATTGCCCGATCGCCCGTCCTGGAGTGAGCAATGATCAATGCGAGGACAACTTCTGCGCACTTTCTAATCCAGTCCTAAATCTGGCTGTGGCTTTGTCTCTCGGCATGCACCTGGAGTCCTGCACAACAACCGAGGCTGAACTGGAGGATATTGAGTGAGAGATGGCAGAACGCGGCTTCCTTATCGGACCGGATGTTCAACGCATTCCCGCTGATGTCGACACCGAAGCGCCATAGCCGCAAAATTACCCGCCTGTAACTATTTCCTTCAGGACTTCGTCTAAGGCTCATTGAGGCTGATCAACACCAGCAGGCCGGCACCGGCGCTGCTTCCAAACACAAAGCAGACGAGGTAAGAATATGAACAAAGTTTCCATAGCCATTGCGCTCAGCGCCGTCTTTGCCTGCAATGTCGCACTGGCAGCTTCTTCAAAGCGCGAGAATTACAGCATTGAATCCTCGGAGTTCCGGGAGGTGCAGTTGGAGATGTCCATCGGCGAGATGGAAATCGAGGTCTATGACGGCGACAGCATCGAGATCGATATTGAACTCATCGCCAAGCGGCGCTGGTTCTCGTTTCAGCGCGGTGAGGTGGACGATATCGAACTGGAGCAAAGGGAGCAGGGTGACAGTCTGTATCTGGGAATAGACGATGATGGGCTGGACCAGACCTGGCATGTGCGCCTGCCGGCTCACCTGGCGCTGGATGTGGAGGTGGGAGTAGGTGACATTCGCATCGACAATTTCAGTAATTCCTTGTTACTGGATCTCGGAGTTGGCGCCGTCGAGGTCAATCTGACGACCATGGATTACCGCGAAGTCGCCGTCAGCGCCGGTGTGGGTGATGCGGTGATACGGGGCTTTGGGCGCGGCACCGACAACGAACGCAACCTTTTGGTAGGCGCCGACGCCTATTATCAGGGCGAAGGTCAGTACAACATCGAGATTGAAGTGGGCGTGGGTGACGCCCAGGTGCGTGCTCGCTGAGCCCCATCGCTGAGCCAGGGACAGGGACGGCGTCAGCCTTCAGATTGGTGTCTGCGCAGCCTGCGTTGCAGACGGCAGTCTCACAAGTGTCAGAACTGTCCGGTGTTCAAGAAGACAGAAAAAGCAAAATTTAAAATAACGAGCCGCTCCGTTTTTTTGCAGAAGGGAACGGCCCAGGATCGGTCATCAGGCTCTTCGCAGCGCCTCTATACGTTTTTCCAGCGGCGGATGGGACCTCAACAGTTGCGCCAGCGCCCGCTTACCGTTTATACCGAAGGCGGTCAACTGGCCGTCGAGCTGGCTTTCCGTGCTGCCCTTCAGTCTTTCAAGAGCCGCGATCATTTTCTCTTTACCAGCCAGCATGGCCCCACCACTGTCGGCACGAAATTCCCGATAGCGTGAAAACCACATAACAATGATGCTCGCGAGTATGCCAAAAACTGCCTGAAAAGCCATCACAGTCATGAAGTAAACGAAGGCGTTGTTACTGCCTCGGTTAAGCATATTCGCAACCACGCGCGCGAAGAAGAACACAAAGGTATTCAGCACGCCCTGAATGAGGGTAAGAGTAACCATGTCGCCGTTGGCCACATGGCTTACCTCGTGGCCGAGGACTGCCTCTGCCTCATCGGCGGTCATGTTTCGGAGCAGGCCGGTGCTGACGGCGACCAGGGCATTGTTGCGATTGGCGCCAGTAGCGAAGGCATTGATCTCCGGTGAATCATAGATCGCTACCTCCGGCATGCCGATGCCGGCCTGGCGCGCCTGCCGTTTGACAGTTTCCAACAGCCAGCGCTCTTCCTGATTGCGGGGCTGCTCAATGACCTGGCCACCGACGCTGCGTTTCGCAATCCACTTTGACATAGCCAATGACAAGAAGGAGCCGCCCATACCGAAGATGGCGCACATGACCAGCAGTCCGGAGTAGGAATTGGGATCCAGACCCAGGACAGGCATCAGGATATTCAACACCACCCCCAGCACCAACAAGATGGCCAGGTTGGTGGCAACAAACAGAACTACCCGTTTCATTAATTTAACTCCTGCGCCCAGGGCGCGCGTTGATTTCGGTGCCGGCCTCGTGATTCAGACCGGCTTTTAATCCTCCAGCTCAAGCTTCAGTCCAGGCATAGAGTCTGTCCAACAGTCAGTCAGCAAAACTTCTAATGATTGCAACTGTGCCTGAAGCGCACAGAAAAGTGCTCGCAGGGCATAGAAAGCTGACTGCCAGGCATCTGTAAGTAACACTATGGAGGCAGTCGATAGGTTTTAAAGTGGCGAGCCGACCGATAATCTTCAGGATGCCGTCACTGACGGGGACCAGCTCGCCAGCGCCCGGCGGCGGTTGCTGCAAAGCTGTAGCCATTCCTCCAGGCTTTGACGACGCATTAACTCGGCGACGAGCTCAAAGGGAATCTGCTCTGGGCGGCTGAAACGCAGACAGCTCTTGCCCATATTCAGACGCCGGCGGCGGCGCTGGCTATATTCCTCACGATACCAGTGCGAAAGCGCCGGATCCACGTAGAGCCCGAAATGATAGAGGACAACATAGTGCTTGCGGTTCGCGAAGCTGATGAGCGGCAACCAACGCTCGGCGCGGGCGGTAACGGCGGGATCCTGCCAGGGCAGGGCGAAACCGTACCTAGGCTCCGAGTTCAGCCATTCCTCGAAGCCTGCCGGAAGATTATTACAAATGACTTCACGCAGATGAGCGATGGCTGCCCGCCTGTCGGCAGGCAGATTCTGCAGATAACTATCCACCTCCGGATTCAGGGTAAGCATGACGGAACTGTTGGCGGCCGGCTAGCTGCCAATGCAGGCCGATAGCTGCAGCGCCTCAGGCCCTAGAGAAAATTATTCGGCCAGATCATGCTACGCCACATATGCGCAACGGGACTGCCGTCAAACCCCAGTCCTTCTTTGGGTTGGCGAAAATTCCGCCCAATGACATCCACGAAATCATCGATACTGACCTCGACGTTATCCTCGAAGGAGTACAGGTCGTTCACCGTGATCAGCCGCGACGTCATGTACCAACGGTGCTTGCGAGCCTTTTCGTAGGCCTCGACGATGTAGGGCTCAGGCCGGTAGTCGGCACCGAAGAAGCGGATGTAGGCTTCGGGATATTCGTATCCCACTGACTCGTCCGGGAAGAAGCGCAGCGCCTGGTGTGCCTCGATAGCCCAGGCAACCTCCTCATCGACGTAGGGTCGAATCATCTGCGCACACCAATAACCATGGTCTGTGCGGATGAGATTCGAGACACAGATGTCGTGCAGCAGACAAGCCAGCACAATCTTCTCTTCATAGCCATTGATCCGCGCCAGTCGGGCGCTCTGCAGTACATGGCTGGCGGGGGCGAAGCGCAATTTAAAAAAGTCCACCAGCGTTGGCGCTTCGGGCATTACCGGCAAACGCGGGTCCTCGTGCATGTAATAGGGTCGGGTATCACCCCTTACGGGTTCTGGTGTGGGTTCAATATTGCAAAACCAGGGCGTGGCGATGCGCTTGTCCAGGTCCTGACTCAAGGCCTCTTCAAGGGCATCGGCTTTATCACTGAGGGTGGCGGCGCCAGCGATTGAGGCGACAGTGGCGGCACTCATATTGCTGAGAAATTTGCGGCGGTCCATGACCTCCTCCGGTTGTTATTATGGATGGAGAGTTTAGGGCCGGAGCTACTGACAAGAATCAGCACCGGAAAGTAGGCATCCGCTGATTAGACCAACGAATAACGCCAGTTTTACACAGTTTTTATATCGGCTAAAGCACTTTCGGTTGCTGCCCCCGTTACCGCCTGAGTTGCGGCCCTGCCTGAGTGAGCATCCCCAGTGTTTCCAGCCCTTCCTAATGGAGTAAGACATGAAACAAGGCAATTGAGTACACCGCAGCGAGCTTCGAGGCCAGTTACTGCGATTAACTATGAGTTAACTATGGGTTAACTATGGGTTAACTATGGCCCGCACCAACGCGGGGCGGTCGGCAGTGAGCTCGTGTCGATGTGATCTAAGGACCTTCGCTGGACGGCGACAAATGACCGCTGTTCAGGGCATTTTTCTCAGTCAAGGTAGCCCGGAGGGGCGTGGTCCAAAGCGGTACAGGCTAACTGCCGGGCGGAGCCTTGGAAGTTGCTATTGCGCACTGCGAAAAAGGTCTTTAAACCGTGGGACAGCGATGACGTCCGCTCGTTGTAGAAATCGACTACTCAAATCAACCGTCACACACAATCGGCCCGACTGGGACTCGTGCCAGGAATTTCCTATACTGCGGCCCAGCCCAAGTCGTTCGCCAAAAAATGGCGAGTCGTTGTTTCGCAATCGGGGAAACCGACATTGATGTATGAACCTAACTGGATGTCGGTCTTGCCGCCGGTCCTTGCTATTGCGCTGGCAATCATCACGCGACAGGTGATTATTTCTCTCAGTATTGGCATCTGGATCGGGTTCTGCCTACTGGAAACGGTCAATCCGGTAACCGGCCTGGCGCTGGCTCTCGATGGCGTAATCAATGTTTTCAGTGATGCCGGCGACACGCGGGTGCTGGTGTTTACTCTGATCATCGGTGGCCTGATCAGTACCATCGAGAAAATCGGCGGCGTACGCGGCTTCATCCACTTATTGGAGCACCGGCAATGGGTCACCGGACCCCTAAGAGCCCAGTGGCTGGCCTGGGGCACGGGAGTCGTCGTCTTCATCGAATCCAATATCACCCTGCTTGTAGCAGGCTCAATTTCGCGGCCTCTTTTCGATCGTTTCCGCCTGGCGCGGGAAAAGCTGGCCTATATTATCGACTCTACCTCGGCCCCCATCTGCATTCTGATTCCGCTCAACGCCTGGGGAGCGGTGGTGATCGGTTTGCTGGAGTCATCCGACATAGAAGAGCCTGTTGGCGTCTTTATCGGCGCGATTCCCTTCAATTTTTACCCGATCGCCGCCATCGCACTGTCGGCATTCGTGATCTGGCGAGGACTGGACATTGGTCCAATGAAGAAAGCTCAGAAGCGCACGGAAGAGGGCAGTTTGCTGTGGCCGGATGCCACTCCCATGGTGGATCCAGCCATACTGGGACAACAGACAGAAACCAGCAATCAGGATCTTGCCCGGTTCATGCTGATCCCGATCGGCGTCATGATAGTGTCCATGCCAATAGGGCTTTACATTACTGGGGAAGGGGCTCTTTCGGCAGGTTCCGGCTCCACCTCGGTATTGTGGGCCGTGCTGCTGGCTTTGTTCAGCGCCTGGGGCTTGAGCCTGTGGTATCGGCGGGCCCGAGTCGAGGAACTGATGCAGCTGTTCCTCAAGGGCGCCGGTGGTCTATTGCCGGTGGCCATGATCCTGCTTTTTGCTCTAGCATTGGGAGACGTGGCCAATCTGCTGGGGACCGGTGTCTACGTAGCCCAGCTGGCGCAGGATTCGATAACGCCCGTACTGATGCTACCCCTGCTGTTTCTGATCTCCAGTTTCATCGCTTTTTCCATAGGCTCCTCCTGGGGCACTTTTGCGATCATGATACCCCTTGCCATGCAGATCGCCGTTGCCATGGATCTGTCCACGACTCTGTTTCTGGCGGCCGTGCTCTCCGGCTCAGTCTTCGGCGATCATGCCTCTCCCATCAGCGACACCACGGTAGTCTCCTCCATGGCTTCTGCCACGGACCATATCGATCACGTGCGTACACAATTGCCCTATGCTCTGATCGCAGCAGGGATAGCCAGCCTCGGATTTCTCCTGCTGGGATTGCTGCTGCTCTAGGCATGCCTGCATTAAATCAGAGCATCCCCAACTATATTTATCGGAACTTCTTAGCAATAGTTCCTGTCGGATTGTCATCACAGAAACCTAAAATCATTGAGGCTTCTTTTACAAAAGACGCTTTGATAAAAAGACGCATTGAGTCGAAGACACGCGAAAACCAGGATCAACAGACGTAGGCACAACATGACATTTAAACGCATCGATATTAGCGAGGCTCGTAAACTCTTACAGGCCGAAACGGAAAACCCTGTGCAGATAGTAGACATCAGGGACGAACAATCTTACGCGAGCGGGCATATCGAATCGGCTTTGCATCTGCACAGCAATAACCTGCAGGAGTTTATCGATTCGGCTGACCTGTCTGCACCGGTGTTGGTTTACTGCTATCACGGCAACATGAGCCAGAGCGCCGCAGCCTATCTGGCGGAGCAGGGCTTCAAAGAATCTTTGAGTCTGGACGGGGGCTATGTAGCCTGGTCAGAGAGCTCGGGGACCTGAACTAGCGGCTGGGCCCGCCATCCTGATCTGCCTTTTCAAGTGTTCTCTTGGCAGTCATTGCTATCACCATATAAATCGTATTGAGCATCGCCCAGGCGAAGATCTCGAGTGGCCACAGAGGGTGAGCGAGAACCGAGCCCAATTTCCCAAGCACGATGACAACGACCCATAATCCCAGCGCAGCCAGCGGGAATATGGCAGCGCCGCGCCAGGCGCCAGTCCATTGTCGACAGGCAGCAAGTGGCAAGGCTGCACTGGCTACTGTAAAAATCAGCACCAGCAGGACAATAATCCAATCCCAGATCTCACCGCCGGGGGCGTTATTCTCGGCAGCTCTGGCGACCGGAATTATCGCCTGCAAGCAGGCTGGCAGTAAAAAAAGCCGACCGAACCGACGCCAATGTGGATTGTTATCGCGCGCAACCATCGCAGCGTTTTCTTGCGGCTGAACCTGACCGAACCACGCTTCAGCCCGAAGCAGCGACGAGTGCCAAGCATTAAGTAGTGTATGCGGCAAACCTGAGAGCACCTTTAGGTTAAATATCGCTCGAAAGGGTAGCACACAGGGTAGGTTTAACCGAAGCGGCTGTATAAGAAGGCAGTTGGTTCAGGCTAGAATAGGTCCAGGGAGGTTCTGAGTAATGCAGATCAGTTTCTGCGGCAGCAATGGCTGCAATTCCTTGCCGCACGGTCGGCAGCCGGCGCCTTGGCAGGCGCCCCGACTGCAAGTCAGAGGCACGTCTGTATTGTTGAGTATCCCTATGAACCAACCTGAAAAGGAGTCAAATATCATGTCATTGCAAGACAACGTCCGCCCCTATCCAGCTGCACTCCCAATTATTGGCCTACTGCTCTGTTTGAGCCTGTTCGCCTTCAACACCCAGGCTTTCGCTGCGGAGGAATCCTTGCCTGATCGCATTGTCGCGCAGCGAGGTGGATTCATTCCTGAGGGAATTGATTATGACAACCGCAATGGTCGACTTCTCAGTGGCTCCCTGAGTGAGGGCACAATATTTCAGATCAGCGGCACAGGACGGCTGACGCCACTGGTGGAAGATCCGCTAATGAGCTCATCAGTTGGCATTGAGATTGATGAGCCGCGCAATCGGGTCCTGGCTGCCATCGCAGATCTAAGCACCCCATCCGGCGCTGCCGGGCTGGGTGTCTTTGCTCTTGACAGTGGCCAGCGCTTGGCACAGGTTGACCTGGTGGCAAGCATAGAGGATCGGCCTGCCGATGCGAGTCACTTTGCCAACGATGTTGCCGTAAGCCGTTATGGTGTCGCCTTCGTTACTGACACGCGTATGAATATTATCTATGAAGTGGATATCTACTATAACGCCACGGTACTCTTGAACCTCGGGTCCGACTCCGGGTTTGATTTTAACGGCATCGAATACCATCCAGCGGGCTACCTGCTGGTTGCCTCACCGGGAACAGGACAGATCCTTAGAGTACCGGTCAACAGCCCTGACAACTGGGAATTAGTAGAGCTGAACTTTCCAGCTACCGGTGCCGACGGGCTGGTGTGGGCCAATGACGGCACACTTGTCGCTACTTCCAACAATACTTCGAGCGTATTGAAATACCGCAGCGAGGACAACTGGCGTACAGCAAGGCTGGTGGGCATGGCCAGTTTTGAAGGTCAAGGCACCACAGCGGCAGTAGTCGGCGACGACGTTTATGTCGTGCAGCCGCAATTCTCCAACCAGCAGCGCCCAGTAATCCTGCGGGCACGATTCTAAGAATGCTCCGACTAAATGCAGGCATCCCTGTAATTTCTTTCGCCTACAAACCGCGACCAAGCACAAGGTAAGCAGCAGCAGTGAAACAAGACACTACCGAGGAAGCCTATGCCAATCTGGTTGAGCTGAAGTATCAGCTCTATAACAGCCTGTTCCTGACCCTGCCGCTGGACGCGGTAGAGCAGGCGGCATTATTGCTGCCATTACTAGAGCAGGCCTGCATGAGCGGCCTAGAGGAGGGCCGCGATCCCAAGGACATTATCGAAACTTTCCTTGATAACCACCGGCCTGATGCCTCCCAAAAAGATCGTAATAATTTTCTCTTCAAGATCATTCAATATGTGGAACGTCAGGTCGTGCTCATTGATGCACTGGAAGATGCGGCCTTCAGTCATGTTCATCTGACCAGCATTAACAATCGACTGTTCCACTTGCTGGAGCGGGTGGAGGCCGAACACCTGGACGAGACTATGGCGCAGCTGCTCGATCACTTTGGTTGTCGGGTCATTCTTACCGCGCATCCGACCCAGTTTTATCCAGGACAGGTTTTAGCGATCATCACCGACCTCACCGATGCTATCGGGCGCAACGATCCAGCCTCCGTGCGCGACCTGCTGCAGCAACTTGGTAACACGCCCTTTTATCAGAAAGACAAACCGACACCTTACGATGAGGCAGTGCAGTTGAGTTGGTACCTCGCCAACATCTTCTATCCGGTTTTCGGCGATATTATCGACACACTTTCTGACGTGGCCGCTCTCGGCGACCATCTGGATCAGCAGGTTCTAAGCGTGGGTTTCTGGCCGGGTGGAGACAGGGACGGCAACCCCTTTGTCACCACAGACATTACCAGAAGGGTCTCGGAGAAGCTGCGCATCAATGTGCTTGGCTGTTACCACCGTGAAATCCGCGATTTGAAACGCCGGCTCAGTTTCAGCGGCGTCTATGAGGAGCTCGATGCAATCGAACATCGCTTCCACGAAGAACTGGCCGGGAGTTCAACGCGTTGCTTCGACTCCATCGATGAAGTGCTCACGCGAGTGGACGCCATTGCCGAGACCCTGCGCAGCCGCTATCAAGGACTGTTTCTGGATCAACTAATGACTTTCAGGCGCAAATTGCAGTGCTTCGGTTTCCACTTCGCCAGCCTGGATATTCGGCAAGACTCAAGGGTCCTGGCCAGCCTTCTGGATGAAATTCTCAACTCCAACCCGCAGCTGCTTCCGGAAGCGTTTTCAAGCTTGAGCGAGGGGGAGCAAATGCGAGCACTTCTGGACATAGATGAGCAGGTTGACATTGAATCTGCTGAGCCGCTGCTAGTCGATACCCTGGAGTCCCTGCGTGCAATCCGAGACATTCAGTCCCGCAACGGAGAACTCGGCTGCCACCGCTATATCATCAGCAATTGTCGCGGGGCGCGTGATGTCGCCAATCTCATGACCTTGTTCAGGTTGTCGGGCTGGCGCCGCTCCGAACTCAGTGTCGACATCGTACCCCTGTTCGAGACCGTGAAGGATCTGCAGTCCGCTGGCGAGAGTATGGCCGAACTCTATGCGATACCGCAGTACAGAGAGCATGTGGCGCGCAGGCGCGATAATCAGACGGTCATGCTGGGTTTTTCCGACGGCACCAAGGACGGTGGTTATCTCATGGCCAACTGGGCCATATTTCGAGCTAAAGAGGATATCACCTCGGTCTCACGCCAGGCAGACGTCGAGGTCGCATTTTTCGATGGCCGCGGTGGTCCGCCTGCTCGCGGTGGCGGCAACACGTATCAGTTCTACTCGGCGCTCGGCAAAAATATCGAGTCCAACCATATCCAGGTTACCGTGCAGGGGCAGTCCATCAGCTCGTATTATGGAACCCCTGATGCGGCTCATTTCAATCTCTGCCAGCTACTGGCCGCCGGCCTCGATAACAATCTTTTTGAGCGACCCGAGCGTGAACTCACTGCACAGCAGCGCTCGGATCTTGAACAACTGGCACATAACAGCTACCAGAAATATCTAGCTTTCAAAGAAGATCCACTGTTCTTGCCTTACCTGGAAGAAATGAGCACCCTGCATTACTACGCCCAGTCCAATATTGGCAGCCGGCCTGCGAAACGGGGCGGCAAGAGTGAGCTGAAATTCGAGGACCTGCGCGCAATCCCTTTCGTTGGAGCCTGGGCGCAGCTTAAGCAGAATGTGCCCGGTTACTATGGCCTGGGTTCTGCGCTCAAAGATATGGAGGCCAGCGGCAGGCTCGAAGACTGCAAGGCTCTTTATCGCGATTCCCGCTTCTTCGCCGCGCTCATCGACAACAGCATGCAGAGCATGAGCAAAAGCAATTTCCAGTTGACAGCCTATATGCGCAAAGATCCCAAGTTCGGGGAATTCTGGCAGATGATCTTTGAGGAGTTCGAGCTGAGCAAGGAAATGGTCCTCAAGGTGGCAGAACAGTCCACACTCCTCGAGGACAATCCCGCCAGCCGCTACAGCATTGCACTTCGCCAGCGCGTTGTGCTGCCGCTCTTGCTAATTCAACAGTATGCGCTGATGAATATTAGCGAACAGACCGCGTCCGACGACAGCGAAAGCAGTGTTTTTGAGAAGATGGTAATCCGCAGTCTGTTCGGAAATATCAATGCCTCGAGAAATTCCGCCTAACGCCACAGGGTTGCTCAGAACTTAGTATCCAGCAGCCAGACGTCGGCATAATTGCCGATCTCTTCAAGATCCTGGTCGATCAGCGGATCAGAGACACTCATCGTCTCCAGCGCCCGCTGTGAACCGAATAGACTCCACAGATTGTGTGGATGCTCATTGAGGTCGAGTCGATATTCAGTCAGGGCTCGATCATAGGCTCCAAGGGCCATATAGGCAGCACCGAGCCAGTGGCGAGGTGAGAACGGCAAGGGTTCGGGTTCGTCATAGTTCAGATTGTCGTAATAGTCCGTCGCGCTGCGAAAGGCCTCCGCGGCAGCTTCAAGGTTACCCTCGGTCCAGGCGATTTCGCCGTCCAGAATTCCAGCCAACGTGCCGACAATGTCACTGCCATCGTGAAAGCGGAAGCGGGCGCTTGTGGTTGCGGTCAGCTCATTCAACGCCCGAGCGGTTGCCTTGGCAGTCTCCATGTCGCCGGTCTTTAATGCGGCATATCCCTGTGAGAAATCGTACATGCTCTGATTTATTTCGCCGTTCGGCTCTTGCGCGATTGCCAGCACTTCATCGAAACGGCCAAACCGGACCAGCGCCATAGACAGCATGGCAGTATTGCCATTCAATTTGGCCAGGTCCTTGGCCGCCTGAATTGCCGACGCGCTTTCTCCACCCATACTCGCGGCGTAGTAAAGCATTGTGAGGTTGTGGGTAGGATAAATCGAAAAACCCAAACCGTACGCCTCTTTTTGGTCTGAATGCCAGGCGATGGTGTTCGAGCGTACGGCGTCATGCCAAAGCCCCATCTCGTTCCAGGTATGGCTGGGCATGTGATTGATGTGGCTGGCGCCGGGAATCGAATTACCCAGGTAGTGGGCGCAGGGAGCCGCCAGTTCAGGCGCCGGCGTCGACTCGGTGGCATGCACATAAAGGTGACAAGCGCCAGGGTGCCGGATGTCCTTCTCCAGCACGGTGCGCAGAACGCTGTGCAATCGGATCACGTTGGGGTCTTCAAGAGAGCGATAGCCTCGGCGCTCCTCAAGCAGAAACAGCGCTTCTGCGTAGAGGGTATTAATATCGAGATCCTCAGGATAATTCTGTGCCACTACAGCCATCGCCTGAGCATAGGCCTCGTCCTGCTCACGGCGTTGGGCCGGGTCATAGTCCTCAATATAACGCTCGGAGAGTGCACGAATGAGCTCGGCCTCTTTAGCCGTCGCTGAATCGATGTGAGCCAGGGCCTGCTGCAGGGCGTTCCAGGCACGAGGTGCCTCGGAGGTTGTCATGGCGCCATTGAGATAGGAACCCCAACTCCAGGCTTCCCCCCAGTAGCAGATCGCGCAGTTGGGGTCTTCAAGATGGGCTGCATGGAACGAACGCGCGGCGTTTTCCTTGTCAAAGGCATACATGAGCTGAAACCCCTGATCAAAAAACGTCTGCGCGAGTTCGTTGTCGGTGCTGATCGGAAAATGAAAATCCCCCATGGCCTGTGGATATAACTGCATTGGCTCAGCGAAGGATTCTGGATAATCGACCTCCTGGGCATTGAGCCAGGCGCTGATCAGGCAGACGGGCAGGAACAGGTAACGCATTTTCATTGTGCAGTCCTCATTGCATACTGAATTCCACTGGTGCATTAGGACCCAGCGGTATTCCGAATATTACCCAGACAATTGTCATGACCAGACCGGAGCCAAGCAACAACAGCGAATAGGGAAGCATTATCGCCGCCAGACTGCCGATACCGAAATCCTTTTGCCAACGCTGACAAAACACCAGGATCAGGGGAAAGTAAGGCATCAATGGCGTGATGATGTTGGTGGCGCCATCGCCGACGCGGTAGGCGGCGGTGCTCATTTCCGGGCTGATCCCGATCAGCATGAGCATGGGCACCAGCACCGGCGCCAGCAGCGCCCACTTGGCGCTGGCCGAGCCGACAAAGAGATTAATCGAGGCGCCAAAAAGTATGATGAGCGCCAGCAGTATGGCATCGGGAAGATTAGAGCCTTCCAGCACGGCGGCACCGTTGATGGCGAAGATAAGGCCAAGATTAGACCAGTTGAACAGGGCGACAAAATGAGCGGCCGCGAAGGCCAGTACCAGATAGTAAGCAAGGTCACTCATGGCCTCGCTCATCATCCGCACGATATCGCGATGGCTGCTTACGCTGCCAGCGGCTGCACCAAAGGCCCAGCCCGTGGCCAGGAACAAAACGAAGAAACCGGCGACCAGTGATTGAAACAGCGGATTGAATCGCGCCTCTGGCGCCGCCTGTTCGTTAAATAGAGGGGTGCCTGGTCCCACAGTTAAGAAAACCCAAAGCAGGACAACGCCCAAACAGGCAAAGCCGGCATTGCGAAGCCCTTTGCGCTGTTCTGGCGCCAGTGCAGTGTCCGGATCCTTGATGACTCCCGCCGTGCTGCTCTCGACTTCTCCCGCTTTGATCGGCGCCAGTCGTGGCTCGATCATTTTGTCGGTCACGTACCAGATTACAGGCAGGAACACGAAGGTCATCACAATTATAAAATAGGCATTGCCGGCGATATTGGCATCCCAGGTCGGCAAAATAGTCTCGGCCGCCGCTTCGGTAATACCAAACAGCAGGGCATCGAGTTGACCAGGTATCAGGTTAGCGGAAAACCCGCCTGAAACGCCCGCAAAGGCAGCGGCGATGCCGGCGATGGGATGGCGTCCGGCCGCCGCGAAGATGACGCCAGCCAGGGGAATCAGTACCACGTAAGCCGCATCCGCCGCCAGATTCCCCATCATGCCCATGAAGGCCACCGCAGGAGTCAGCAGCGCCCGGGGAGCCTTAGCGACGGCGCCGCTCATGGCGGCAGCGAACAGCCCCGAACGCTCAGCGACACCGGCACCAAGCATGACCACGAGCACATAGCCCAGGGGATAAAAGCCGGTGAAAGTGCCCGGCATCTCCACCAGCAGCCGTTGGATATTGGCCGCCGATAACAGACTTTCAGCACTGACCACAATCGGATTACCGCTGGCATCAACCTGGGTGGGATGCAGGGCGCTGACGCCAGTGAACGCAGCAACTACGCTGATAGCGATGACGGCTGCAATGCACCAGAGAAAGATGAAGACCGGATCCGGCAGCCTGTTGCCGGAACGCTCTATCCAGGCAAGTACGCCCTTGCCTGCGGTGGCTTGAGATTGACTGAACTCGGTCATGCTTGTATTTCAGATCCTCAATGACAGTGTTTCACACTGGCTCCCCGGTCTTTGCTGGCTAACCGCCGGCTCCGGAAATAAAGCCGCTTACAGCAACGACTCCGTCGGCAAGAATATCGCGATCAGCGCACCAGGCGGAAGAACTCCCGCACATCATTGACGTAAAGCTGAGGCTGCTCGAGGGCGGCGAAATGGCCGCCGCGTGGCATGACTGACCAGTGTCTGATGTTGTAAGCCGCTTCCGCCCAGGCGCGGGGCGTCAGATAGATCTCGGCAGGAAAAATGGCCGCGCCTGTGGGCACCGAAATATAACTCATCGATTTCAAAGGCGAGGCATTGCGGTTTTCGTAATAGATGCGGGCGGAAGCGGTTATGGTGCCGGTGAACCAGTATATGGAGATATTGGTCAGCAGGGTGTCCTTGTGAAAATACTCATCCAGGTCGCCAGCCGACCCTTGCGGCATGTCGGTCCAACCGTGGAATTTTTCCACGATCCAGGCCGCCAGTCCCGTTGGGGAGTCATTCAGGCCATAACCCAATGTTTGCGGCTTGGTTCCCTGAATCTGCTGATAGGCAGTCTCGGTGCGCATGTAATCCGCGCGTGCTGCCCGTGCCTCCAGTTCGCTCGGAGTCGCGGCCTCGGCCTGGGCCGCGGAGTCGGGCTCGCCCGCGAGTATAAAGTTACTGTGCATGCCGATAAGCCGCTGCGGATAATGATTGGCCAGGTGACGATTAATGATGGCGCCCCAATCGCCGCCGGCGACGGCATAGCGTTCATAGCCAATACGGGCCATCAATTCTGCCAGCAGCAGGGCAATGCGCTCGGGACTGAATCCAGGTTCCGCGGGTAGGCTGGAAAAACCAAATCCGGGTAAAGAGGGAGCAATAACGTGAAAGGCATCCGCAGCGCTGCCGCCATGGCCAGTGGGGTCGGTCAGTGGGCCGATGATTTCTGTGAATTCAGCGATGGAGCCCGGCCAGCCGTGAACCAGGAGCAAAGGAATTGCGTCTGGGTCAGATGACTGCTGATTTATATAATGTAAATCAATTCCTTGAATCTCTAATTTGAAGTGATTTAGCTGATTCAGTCGATCTTCCTGAGCGCGCCAATCGAATTCATTCTGCCAGTGAGCGACTAATTCCTGCAGGTATTCCAGGTCGGTCCCATACTGCCAGTCGCCGCCGGGGCCCGGGTCGGGCCACCGTGTCGCAGCCAGACGCCGCTGCAGATCTGCAAGTTGAGTGTCGGGTATGGCGATCTCAAAAGGTCTCGGCTGCGCTTCGGAAGCAAATTTATCCGGCAACTCAGACATGGCTGAATCCTGCACAACTGAAATCGAAGCCTCATTCCAGCGCGTGTCGGCACTGGCCATAGCTGTAACTGCGGCAAACAGGAGTATCAAGGTCTTTTGGCAGCAAGATCGATCTGGCATCATCTCTTAATCTCATCGAAGTTCCGGGCAAGCTGCAGGTGTGTTTGGAGCAATTTTTCTGACTCCAGCCTGACAGCGCTAAGGGTAGAACAATCCAGTCATCAGGATCATGCCGTATGCAGTGAGCAGTGGCAATAATCGTCGCCCCGAGCCCGCTAACTGCAGACTAATTCAATGAAATCATAGGATTCGATAATGTTATTCAGTCGTAAGGCCAAAGAGCTACCTGATCGCGGCAGCGCTATCGCCGATCGTGAACAGGCGGTGCAGTTCAACCCCAAACACTTTGTCAACGGCAATCCAATCGTGGATCCGGTCCCGACTCACCTGCGCAAGGCTGTTTTCGGAATGGGTTGCTTCTGGGGTGCGGAGCGACTGTTCTGGGAAATCAGCGGGGTGTACAGCACCGCGGTGGGGTATGCGGGCGGCATCACCGCCAACCCCAGTTACGAAGACGTCTGTAGTGGCATGACCGGACACACGGAAGCGGTTCTGGTCTACTACGACCCCGACGCGGTTGATTACGACGAATTGCTGGGCGCCTTCTGGGAAGCTCATGACCCCACCCAGGGCATGCGTCAAGGCAATGACCGTGGCACCCAATACCGATCAGCGATCTATGCCACGACCGCCACTCAGGTTGAACAGGCTCAGGCCAGTAAATCCCATTACCAGGCCGCGCTGACAAGAATAGGTAAGGGTCAAATAACTACTGAAATCAAGACATTGGATAATTTTTATTATGCTGAAGATTATCATCAGCAGTATCTTGCCAAAAATCCCGGCGGCTATTGTGGGTTGGCCGGCACGGGGGCGAGTTATGCGCCGGCGAGCGAATCTGCCACCTCGTGATGCTCCAGATCGAAGAAGCGCCGAATTTCGCTTTCTTTGGTCATGGCATCATCGAAACCCAGCTGCCAGAGGGCCTTGCAAAAACCCTTTTCGAAAAGAATCAGGCTAAGCAGCGATCCGGATCCATTGGGCTTGATGTATCGGGCCATAGCCCTGGGCAGTTCCTCGTAGTACTGCTGCGCAATGACATTCAGCTCTTCGCTGGGTGAAATATCCAGCAACTCGACCTCGGTCATGTCAATACTGTATTTACGCAGTTTACGCTCTGGAACGTGGGGCAGCACCTCATTCATGTGGCGAAGAAATTCCAGATCGTTCTCCAGCGTATCGACAAAGGCACTGTTGAGTATGTGGCCAAGAATCTGCAGGAGTGAAGGCTGTTCTATCATCTCGTCTTCGAGGGGGGCCTTGGTTCGGTTGCCACTAACACCCACTGCCAGCAGCCGTCTTGCCCCTAGATGCAGCGCCGTGCTGGTAGGCGCGAGCTGACGAACGGCGCCATCACCGAAATACTGATGGCCCAGTTTCACCGCCGGGAAAACCACCGGAATGGCGCTCGAGGCCATCAAGTGTTGTAGCGTCAACTCAGAGCGGCGACCGATCCGGTGTGGACCTTCCCAGTCATCAATGCCGGCAATACCCTGAAAAAAAGACACCGATTCTCCGGTGCTGTAAGCAGAAGCGGTGACACTGACCGCATCCACGAGTCCGGCATCGATCTGACGCTGGAGCCGATCCAGTTTAATCACGCGCTCCAGTAACTTGGTCAAAGGCGAGTTATCGAGAAGCGCGACCGGTTTGTCGCCGTTCTTGCCGCTGATCATGGGCAGCAGAAGATTGGACAGTGAGCTCAGCAGGTTGCCCGATTGTGGGTCGTAGATTTGCTTGCTGCTCAGGTTTTTCCAGATATATTCGAGGGTCCGGACACCCGTACGCAGTCGTTGCGAATGGGTGGCTATGGAGACTGCGTTCAACGCCCCGGCCGAGGTACCGGAGATTATCTGAAAGGGGTTGGGGGATTGCTTAGGCAGAATATTGGCGATAGCGCGCAGCACGCCGACCTGATACGCGGCGCGGGCACCGCCGCCGGACAGTATCAGGCCAAATTTCTTTGGCTCAGGTTTCTTGCGTAAACCCAGCAATGCTCTGCTTCCCGCCTGAACAACACTCTGCGGAGTAAAGCACTCCGGAATGTACCTAGCTTATCGCGCCGAAGCAGCGATGAGCAATCGAGTGCGCAATCGAGTGGACCCAAAGTACTTGCTTACCAAATTCGTCCGGGCTATACCAACGCGATACAGTCACCGAGGCAGCAAAGGATAACCATGCCAGAAGACAAACAGCCCAGCATCGACCCTTTGGTCATCGCCATTTCCTCTCGCGCCCTGTTTGATCTGGCTGAAAGTCACCGGGTCTTCGAAGAGGAAGGCCTGGATGCCTACCAGGACTATCAGATCCTCCATGAAGACGAACCCCTGAGCCAAGGAGTGGCTTTCTCTCTGGTGCAAAAACTCTTGAAACTCAATGAGTTGCTGGATGAATCTCCGGTGCAAGTGATTCTGCTCTCGCGCAATAGCGCCGACACCGGGCTGAGGGTCTTCAATTCCATTGAGCACTATGGACTGAACATCACCCGCGCCGCATTCTGCGGCGGTGACAGTCCCTATCGCTACATAGGGCCGTTCAATTGTCACCTGTTTCTGTCAACAGACGGGGCCGATGTCAGGCAGGCGCTGGAAATGGGAGTCGCGGCGGCAACCATCTTGCCGTCGAAAAAACCTGCGGCACCGCGAGAACTGCTGAAAATTGCCTTCGATGGGGACGCCGTGCTGTTTTCTGATGAGTCGGAAATCATATTCAAGAGTAAAGGCCTGGAAGCCTTCGCCAAGAATGAGCGGGACGCCGCCAATGAGCCTCTCAGCGGCGGCCCGTTCAAGCCCTTTCTTGCCTCGTTGCAGCAGATTCAATGCGCATTCCCCCCCGGAAAGTCACCCATACGCACTTGCCTGGTCACGGCGCGGGCGGCACCTGCTCATGAGCGGGTCGTGCGTACCCTGCGGGCATGGAACATTCGCATCGACGAGTCTCTGTTCCTGGGTGGACTGGACAAGGGTAAATTTTTACAAGCTTTTGACGCCGATGTATTTTTTGACGATCAAGAGGGGCACTGCGATTCCGCGCGCAATCATGTCGCCACCGGCCATGTCCCCCATGGAGTCGCCAATAAATAAGAAATGTTCTGATTAGCAGAGCATCCCAAGTCCAGCTCAGAAAAAGCTGTAGTAGCAACCCAGGCCCAGCAGGAGGATGGTGAGAAGCCGCTGCAGGACTTTGTCCGGTACGCGGTTGCTCGCCATCGAACCCAGATGAATGGCCGGCAGTGAACCCACCAGCAGGCCGAACAGCAGTTCGACGTCAACGAAGCCGGCCACATAGTAACCGGCTCCGGCAATCAAGGTTAACGGCACCGCGTGGGCAATGTCTGTTCCAATGATGCGCACGGCGCTGATCTGAGTATAAATGGTGAGGAGAATGGCGGCTCCGAAGGCTCCGGCGCCGACCGAGGACAGGGTGACACAAACTCCCAGTACGATGCCCATGATGAAGGTGACGACTGAGCGATGCTGATGGGTCAGGCGCATGAGCCGGCGCGGCTTTTCCTGCAGTGCGCCCATGCGCAGCTTTTCCCGCCAAATCAGGATGCCTGCTGTAATCAGCAACATCGCGCCCAGACTGATGGTCAGCAATTCCGCGAAGGCCGGTGATTGCTGGAACGAAGCATCAAGAACAAACAGATGTAGAAATATGGCCGCCGGGATGCTGCCGGTGGCGAGCAGGGCGACGATGCGCCACTCGACATTGCCGGAGCGATGATGGGACCAGGCTCCCCCGGCTTTGGTCAGCGCTGCATACAGCAGGTCTGTGCCTACGGCTACCGGTGCCGGATAGCCAAACAGCAGCAGCAGGGGAGTCATCAGAGAACCGCCGCCAACGCCGGTGAGGCCAACCGCGAAGCCGACTCCAGCGCCCGCCAGCACATGCAGAAAAAAATCCATCGCAAACAGTGCCTGGTGCTGGGCTGTCCTAGTCTCTAATCAGTGCGCAAAGATACGGATTTTTATGTATTCTTGGTAGTACAATTTTTTCATATTTAAATTCCAAATGGTTATATGCCAGGCAGGCGCACATGAAGCTGCAGCAACTCCGATATCTTGCCGAGGTGGTCAGACATGACTTCAATATCTCCCACACCGCCCAGGCCCTGTTCACCTCTCAGCCGGGTATTTCAAAACAAATTAAACAACTGGAAGATGCCCTGGGTACGGATTTGTTTCTGCGCCGTGGCCGCAATCTGGAGGGTTTGACGGCGGCTGGCGAGGCGGTGCTCCCCCACGCCAGAACAGTCATGGAAGAGTTGTCGGCGATCAAGCGCATCGCCGAAGAACATAAGGACCCGAGACGTGGCACCCTGGCCATTGCCACCACCCATACCCAAAGTCGCTACGTACTGCCGGCAGTTATCGAACGCTTTATTGGACGCTACCCGGATGTCTCCCTGCACATGCATCAGGGCACTCCCATGCAGATCAGCCAGCTCGCGGCCAACGGCACCGCAGATTTTGCGATTGCCACCGAGGCGCTGGAGCATTTCGAAGACCTGGTGATGATGCCCTGTTACAGTTGGAACCGCGCCATACTGGTGCCTGCTGATCACAGCCTGGCTCAGGAAACCAGGTTGACCATAGAAAAACTGGCTCGATACCCGCTGGTCACTTATACCTTCGGCTTTACTGGTCGCTCACGACTGGATGAAGCCTTCCAGCAGCATGCGTTGCAGCCGCAAGTGGTTTTCACTGCCGCCGATGCCGATGTGATCAAGACTTACGTTCGGCTTGGGCTCGGGGTAGGCATTGTCGCCAGCATGGCCTGGGACCCGGTTCAGGATACCGATCTGATCGCCATCGATGCCAGCCACCTTTTCGGGCCCAGCGTCACCAGCATCGGCTTAAGGCGGAGTGTGCAGTTACGCGGGTATATGTATGAATTCCTGAAGATGTTCGCACCGCAGCTGGAAACAGATCTAGTCAACCGCATGCTGTCCAGCAAATCCGCGACCGAGCGCGAGGCCCTGCTCGCCGGGGTTAAGGTGCCAGAACACACGCCAGCGGGACAGGCACCTCCGTGAGGCTTTGGATCGACACTTCTGTGGCTGGGACCAGCGGCAGTCAGAACTCTCCCCACAGCCGAAAGCTGTCAGTCGGCGTCCAAAGCATCCGCCGGTAAATTTCTGCCGTGCAGTCCACATTCCTTGATTGTCGCTGCTTCCCACCACCAACGGCCCTCCCGCTCATGCTGATTCGGACCCACCGGCCGCGTGCAGGGCTGGCAGCCAATGCTGACAAAGCCGCGATCATGCAGCGGGTTATAGGGGATTTCCAGCATCCGGATATGTTCCCAGACGTGGGCCGAAGACCAGTTTGCCAGCGGGTTCACTTTCACAACGGGGCGCTGTCCGCCAGCGGCTTCCGCATCCAGTTCAAGCACTGGCACCTCGACGCGGGTAGGGCTCTGATCTCGTCGCTGCCCGGTAATCCATCCCTCCAGCCCTTGCAATGCCCGGCGTAAGGGTTCGACCTTGCGAATGGAACAACACTCTTCATGGCCGTCACGGTAGAAACTGAACAGGCCTTTTTCTCTGACCAGAGACTCAAGCTGCTGACTGTCTGGCGACAGTATGTGGATATCCAGGCCAAAATGATTACGCACGGTCTCGATGAACTCGTAGGTCTCTGGGTGCAGGCGTCCCGTGTCGAGGGTAAAAATCTTCGGGATTACGGGTAGTTTGCTGGCAAAGTGAATCAGCAGCACATCTTCGGCACCACTGAAAGAGAGTGCTGTGTTGGGCACCTCCTGCAGGACTTTGGTCAGCACTTCCCGAGGATGCGCTGTAGCCAGCTCACTGTTCAGGGTGCTGACAGAAGCTTCATTGAGTTCCATAACAACTCCAGGGCAGGGTTGGGTCAGGCGCGGCCACCGCGAAGGGCGCTTATTCTCTGCCATCTGCCAGCCCCGGTAAAGACTCATCGCACCTTTACGGGCTGCCTTGCTGCATGAACTTAAAGTCCTGCTCGAAGTGCGTCTTCGGCCTTATTTTCTCGCTAATGTTAACTGGAAAAACTAAAGGAGGCTCTGAACCGGCGCCGGCAAAGCAGTGACTGCAAACGCTCAGCTTCTCGCTTCTGGGGTGTTCTGGTACATTGAGTGCTTTTTATCGGAGCAGTATTAATCATGGAAATTGCGGCGCTGGATCTTGAAGGGGTCCTCATTCCCGAGATCTGGATCGGTTTTGCGGAGAAAACAGGCATTGAGGAACTCAAGGCGACGACTCGGGATATACCGGACTACGATGTGCTCATGAAGCAACGCCTGCGCTTGCTGGCAGAGAATCAGCTTGGCCTGCCCGATATTCAGGAAGTGATTGCAACGCTGACACCCCTGGAGGGTGCCGTTGATTTTATTGCCTGGTTGAAAGAACGGTTTCAGGTCGTAATCTTGTCAGATACCTTCTATGAATTTTCTCAACCCTTGATGCGCCAGCTTGGCTTTCCCACCTTGTTCTGTCATCGCCTGGTCACTGATTCGAACGGAGCCATCGTCGATTATCAGCTGCGTCAGCTGGATCCCAAAAGGCAATGCGTGAAAGCTTTTCATGGCTTGAACTTCCGAGTGATTGCGGCGGGAGACTCTTACAACGACACCACGATGCTCAAGGAAGCAGACGCCGGCATCCTGTTTAAAGCGCCGGAAAACGTCATCACCGAATTCCCACAGTTTCCTGCAGTGGACAGCTACGACGAACTGCGCGAGCAATTCCTGGCGGCCAGTGAACGTCAGTTGTCCGCCTGATTCTCGCCTGCTGAGACCAGCAAGCTGCCGTCGTTGATCAGTTTCAGAACGAGATCGTTTCCCGAAGTTGCTTCTATGGCGCGCAGCACGGGGATTAGATTGTCGATGCTTGTATCGCACAGCCGGGAGACGAGTTGAACATCCTGAGCCGGTCGCGGTAGACATTCCCCGTTCACAAACAGGCGCAGTCCCGCAGCGTCCGAGCCCGGCATAAATGCGAACCGCGAAGCCGGATGACGGCTTATTGTTCCAGCACTCGCGCACGCAGACTCGATGCTGTCGAATTTCTCCGCCGGCGGATTGATTTCCTGGGGATACAGCGGTCGGGTAACGGCGCAACCAAACCACTGCTCGAATACGTCCCGAGACTGTAAAGCCTCTTGAACCTGACTGGCGAAGACGCTTAGATCCCCGACTTCGATCAATCCTGCCTGCTTGCAGGGCACAGGATGATCAGAATCACGAAAGCGCTGATCCGGCCTGGCCCGTTCTATGAGCAGATCACTGACGCCTTCCAGCGCTTCGGCGAGGCTCGAGGCCCGCAGGCCTATCGAGTAACACAGACCGGGTTCCAGACCGATGCCTTGGTGGGCCAGCCCGGCCGGGACGTAGAGCAGGTCGCCCGGCTCGAGATCAAATTCTTCCCGGGGTTCGAACTGCTGCAGCATGCTCAAGCCCGAAACATCGACACAGGGCGTGCCGGAATCGCAGGGCTGCCCCAGACGCCAGCGACGCGAACCCTGTCCCTGCAGCAGGAATACATCATAGTAGTCAAAATGGGCGCCGACGCCGCCATCGATGGCAGCGAAGGAAACCATGATGTCTTCCAGGCGCCAGGCCGGTAGAAAGTCGAACAATCGCTTCAATCCCGCCACGTCCTGGTCCCATTGATCAACAGCCTGCACCAGCAGCGTCCAGTCCTTGTCTCCCAGGTCGGAGTAAGCTGATTCAGGAATTGGCCCATGACTGAGCTGCCAGGCCGGGCCCGGCAAGCTTCGGACCAGGCGGCTTTCGACGCCGTCCTCGCATGCGAGACCGGCGAGCTCGTCCGGGCTGACTGGATCACAGAAGTCGCTTACGAAATGTTTTAAATGGAACGGTTTTTTCTGCCAGTAATCTGCGAGGAAGGCGGCAGGATTGAAACCCGGGTGACGCCTGAACGGGCTCACACTGCCTTGGCCTGGTTCAACGCATTACCCAGGTACTTGCGCGGAGTCAGCTGCAGCAATTCGGCCTTGGCAGTTTCAGGAATGTCCAGGCCACTTACAAACGCCTGCAAGCTGGACTGGTCTATGCCTTTGCCGCGGGTCAGATCTTTGAGTTTTTCGTAGGGAGATTCTACTCCGTACCGGCGCATCACTGTCTGCACTGGCTCGGCAAGAATTTCCCAGCAACGGTCGATATCCGCATCGATTACGCGCTCATTAAGCTCCAGCTTACCGAGCCCTTTCAGCGCTGCCTTCCAGCCAATCAGACTGTGGGCCAGACCGACACCCATATTGCGCAGGACCGTTGAGTCCGTGAGATCCCGCTGCCAGCGACTCAAGGGAAGTTTTTCACTCAGGTGCGCCAGGAGAGCGTTGGCCAAGCCTAGATTGCCCTCTGAATTCTCAAAATCTATCGGGTTGATCTTGTGCGGCATGGTGGAGGAACCTACTTCGCCGGCCACGGGCTTCTGACGAAAATAGTTCAGGGAAATATAGCCCCAGATATCTCGGTCAAAATCCAGCAGCACGGTATTGAATCGGCCCAGAACGGCAAACAGTTCGGCGAGACAGTCATGGGGTTCGATCTGGGTTGTGTAGGGGTTCCATTCCAGTCCGAATGATTCCACTAATTGACGGCTGATCTCAGGCCAATCGGCCTCAGGGCAGGCGCTGAAATGAGCGTTGAAATTTCCCACGGCGCCATTGATCTTGCCAAGAATCGAGACGTTGGAAAACTGCTGGATCTGCCTCTCCAGGCGGGCGACATAGTTCGCGAATTCTTTACCGACAGTCGTCGTGGACGCTGGCTGTCCATGCGTCCGAGAAAGTAGTGGCTGCTCGGCGTAGGCGTGAGCCTTGACCCGAAACACGTCAACAAGCTCTCGCATCACCGGCAGCAACACCTGCTCGCTTCCCTGTTTCAGCATCAAAGCGTAGGCCAGATTGTTTATGTCCTCCGAAGTACAGGCGAAATGGACGAATTCCAGTTGATCAGCCACGCCCGGGCGACTGCCAAGCTTTTCTTTGATGAAATATTCGACGGCCTTGACGTCGTGGTTAGTGGTCGCCTCGATTGCCTTGATTCGGCGCGCATCTTCGAGGCTGAAATCCTGATATAGCTGCATCAATGCCTGGCGCTCAGGTTCGGCAAAGCGCTTCAACTCCGGCATGACAGCACTGGCGGAAAGCCGCAGCAGCCAGCCTACCTCAACCTGAACCCGATAGCGCATTAATCCCATCTCGCTGAAAAAGTAAGACAGGTCTGCGCACTTGCTTCGATAGCGACCGTCCAGTGGCGAGACTGCAGTCAGAGTCTCCAATTGGATTTCAGACATTGTTATTCCCTGGGGTCCTCGGATAATTCCATCCATGCAGCTGGCTTTCAGTCAGCGCTCCCGGCAGCGCAAGGATACAAGTCCGCAGCGCCGTAATGAAAGCCGCGTCGTGACGATATAAAAAACTATCAGTGTAACTCGATTTGGGATGCCGACCGAAAACTCCTGGCGCTGCACCCCTTGGCTGCAGAGCTCATTGATGCCTGCAGACTACAGCTGGAGGCACAAAGAAGTCAGTCACCTGCAGAGGATAGCCTGATGAATCGGAAGCTCTCTAAACCGAGGTAAGTAGTTTGCGCCGGATCTTACCTGCCGCCTCCTGAACTCTACGGCGATAAATCAGCAGGCGCCAGCGCCGCCCACCCAACTGGTACCAGAGCACGGCCGAGCGTATTCCGGCGAGCAGAAGCGCACGAATCTTGTTGGCTACATCGTCGTCTTTGAGATACTCCACTTTCCCCTGCACCTGGATGCGATAGGACAGAGTGCTGATCGTATCCTGGTACAGACCCGCAAGCTGGCGGAAGCTGCGCTCCTGCCGGGCCAGCGCCGCCTCCCTGGACTGCGCATCACTGTCACTTGCCGGCAGAGGTTCCAAAGGGTCAATGTGACGCAGCCGGGAGCGAATACTGTTTTGCATCTCATCGCTGGCGGTGAGGCGATTGCGGAGCAGAAGCATGCCCAGCGTGCAGCGCACCATCTCCGAATTCTCTGGCGAGCGTTCATTGCCGAAAATGGACTGGGTCGTACGCAGGCCAAGAGTCAGATCCCGCAGCTGTGGATACACGGCGTCGGAGCTGTCGGGATCTAAAGCGAAGAGGGGATTGATGACAGCGATGAGTTCCTGCTGCGGGGCTTCCCCGTTGACGGCCAGCCTGTGCACCAGCGCCGCACTTTGAGTCACTGCCGCCAAGGCGATATTCTGGTACTCCCAGCGATTGAATTTATCGGCTGTAGCTGTCAATGATCGCTCCTCCCAGGCAGCGTTCCTGTTGATAGAATACGATGTACTGCCCGGGCGTGACTGCCCGCTGGGGCTGCTCGAATTGCACTCTTACTCGTCCGTCACTTAGAGCCGTTACCGTGCATGCCTGGTCTGCCTGGCGATAGCGAATCTTGGCGCTGCAGTTCAGGGGCAGTGGCGGCGTCACGCTGTTAATCCAGAACGGGGTTTGTGCCAGCAGCGCGCGGGAAAACAAATCTTCACTTTCATTGCCCTGACTGACGGTCAGAACGTTGCGCTTGGGGTCCTTGTCCACGACGTACCAGGGATCTTCCGGACGGCCCGCAACACCCCCTATACCCAGTCCCTGACGCTGTCCAAGGGTGTAATACATCAGACCCGCATGCCTGCCCAGCTCCTCGCCATCGCTGGACTCGATGACCCCGGGCCGCGCTGGCAGGTAGCGCTGCAAAAAGTCTTTGAATTTGCGCTCACCGATAAAGCAGATGCCGGTGCTGTCCTTTTTGTTGTGGGTAGTCAGACCCAGATCTGCTGCCATCAGTCGCACTTCTGACTTGGACAAGTTGCCAATCGGGAATAGCGATTTGTGCAAACTGTCTTCGTTCACTTCGCACAGAAAATAGCTTTGATCTTTATTGCTGTCCTGGCCTTTCAGCAAGTGAGTTGCAGACTCGAGTTCCTGCTTGCGAACATAGTGTCCTGTAGCAATCAGTTCTGCCCCCAGAACCTCGGCATACTCCAGGAAAGCCTTGAACTTGATCTCCCGATTGCAGAGCACGTCCGGGTTGGGCGTGCGCCCGGCATTGTATTCCCTGAGAAAATGCTCGAAGACATTGTCCCAATACTCTGAAGCGAAATTGGCGGTGTGCAGCTCGATTCCCAGGACGTCGCAGACTGCACGGGCATCCTCCAGATCTTTTTTCGCTGTGCAGTATTCGCTGCCATCATCTTCCTCCCAATTCTTCATGAACAAGCCCGCCACCTGATAACCCTGCTGCTTGAGCAAGTGGGCAGAGACCGATGAGTCTACACCGCCGGACATGCCGACAATGACTTGAGTGGAGGCGGGGGAATTCATGGCAAAATACTGCGGACCTTATTCCTGGATCAGTTCAAGCGGGTAGCTGACATGGCGCCGATAGTCGTCGATGGCCCGCAATACCATGGGGCTGCGCAACCTGGACTCCAGCTCACTGATTTCAGCCAGCGTCAGCCATTCGGCGGCGATGATCTCGCTGTCGAGCCGGGCATCGGGCACGGGCTCAATTGCTTCGGCAACAAAACAGTGGCGCACGTAGCTGATGCCGTTAGCTGCCGATGTGTACTGATAGATACCAAGCAGGGACTGCAGCGCCACGCGCCAGCCTGTCTCCTCCAGAGTTTCCCTCAGTGCGGCGTCCTGAAGTGTTTCATTCCATTCCACATGACCCGCAGGTTGATTATACACGACAGCTCCTTGCTCCTCCTCCTTGACCAACAGGAACTGACCTTCCTTTTCAATCACGGTTGCCACCGTGACGTGGGGCCGCTCTGCCATAGTCTTTCTCCTTGTGCCAGTGGACACCTGGCGCTCTTGTATCGACGGGTTACTCACCTTAACGACGATCCACCCTGACAGGTTTCAATTTTGCTTCCCTACATCCCCACAAACCTCCCAGTGCTTGTATAGACACACGGCCAGTTTCTTCCAGGCCATGGAATAAGCCATAATCACAAATCGAACGAGCAGCAGGGTCAAAGATGAGTAAACTGACACATCTCGATGAGCGCGGGAACGCACGCATGGTTGACGTGGGGTCCAAGCCAGTGACGCAGCGGCTGGCCACGGCAGTCGGCCAAGTGCAAATGACGCCGGAAACGCTGCAGCTCATCGCCGAAGGCGGGCACAGCAAGGGCGATGTTCTGACCGTGGCTCGAATAGCCGGCATTCAGGCGGCCAAACGCTGCGCGGACCTGATCCCGCTCTGCCACCCGTTGAGCCTGAATCAAATTCAGGTCGACCTGGGGCTGAATCACGATCTGAGTCGGGTCGAAATTGCCGCCACCTGCAAATTGGCCGGTCGAACAGGCGTGGAAATGGAGGCGCTGACAGCTGTTTCGGTGGCGGCTCTGACCGTTTACGATATGTGCAAGGCGATCGACAAAACCATGGTGATAAGCGCCATTACATTAGCGGAAAAGCAGGGTGGCCGCAGTGGTCATTATCGGCGTAAGGAGTCAGAAGCAAGCACAAAGGAGAAAGACTGAGCATGCTGAGCGTTCACTATTTTGCCAGCGTCCGTGAACAGCTGGCGCGTGCACACGACGAAATCGACAAGCCGCAGGAGGTGACTTCCGTGCGCGAGCTGATGCAGCTTCTCGCCGACCTTGATCCGGAGTTCGCCCGCCTCACTACCACTGACAACGCCCTGCTCGTGGCTGTCAATCAAACCGTTGTAGCGCTAGATCATCCGCTTGCCGACAATGATGAAGTTGCATTTTTTCCACCCATGACAGGCGGTTAAGACTGTGATCTCAATTCAGACTGAAGACTTCGACTTGGGCCATGAGTACCATCAGCTTCGGCTCAAGGCAGGCGATTCCGGGGCAGTGGTGACCTTCACAGGCCTGGTCCGGGAATGGGATAAGCAGGCCGATAACATCGCTTCCCTGACCCTGGAGCACTATCCAGGCATGACCGAGAAAAGCCTGCAGAAGATTATAGATGAGGCCAATGCACGCTGGGATTTACTGGCGACCAGGGTGATTCATCGCGTTGGCGAACTCCAGCCTGGCGAGCAGATTGTTCTGGTTGCAACCGCCAGCGCCCATCGCCAGGCGGCGTTTTCTGCGGCGGAATTCATTATGGATTACCTGAAGAGCAGGGCGCCATTCTGGAAAAAACAGCAGACAGACTCTGGCAGCCATTGGGTAGAACAGCGTCTCAGCGACAGTGACGCCTTGAATCGCTGGCAGAAACCCTGAGGTCCCGGGAGTGTTTTCACACTTCAATAAGCTGCCACTGCCCTGGCTCCAGTGACCCCAGCCGCCAGCGGTCTACAGCGATTCGGACCAGACGCAGGGTTGGATATCCGACCGCTGCAGTCATGCGCCTGACCTGACGATTGCGCCCCTCGCTCAGTTTGATTTCGATCCAGCTCGTTGGAATATGCTTGCGATAGCGCACCGGCGGATCGCGCGGCCAGAGTCGGGGCTCCTCAACGACTCGCGCCATTGCCGGCAGGCTGCAGCCATCCTTCAAACTCACGCCCTGGCGCAATTTGGCGAGAGCGGACGCATCGATTTCTCCTTCCACCTGCGCCAGATATATTTTCTTTTTGCCAAATCGGGGATTGCTGATGCGTTGCTGTAACTGACCATCATCGGTAAGCACCAGCAAGCCTTCGCTGTCCTTATCCAGGCGCCCAGCGGGGTAGAAGGAGGGGTGGGGGATATAAGCCGCGAGTGTTTTACTGGTGCAAGCACCGGAAAACTGCGACAAAATTCCATAGGGTTTGTTGAGAAGAATCAGGCGTGCCATGCTGCTGCGGGCAAAAAATGTTGGATGCACACGCGGTCGCTTTCCTCGCAATCTCACGCGCACGACATACTCTCAGCCCAGACTCGGATCGGGACTGGTACTGCGTGGCTGCCAGGCCCAGCAGGCTCTCGTCATTCTAGTTACTGTCGAGATTTTCGTGCTTTTCGTGATTTTACTCAGGCTCGGCCTAACAGACCGGACCTAATCAACCAGCCTCTGAGACAGCCGACGGGGCTCTGAAAGCGAGTGATATCCTAGCCGGAATCTTCGCTGTGGCCATCACCATTAAGACTCTGGCCTGGACTGTCCATTTCACCGGAGAGCGGTTTGATATTGGCTGCATGCAAACCCTTAGGTCCCTCCACCGCTTCGAACTCAACGAGTTGGCCGGCTTTCAGAGTCTTGTAACCGTCCATGCCGATGGAGGAATAATGCGCGAATAAATCGTCGCCCCCATCATCCGGCAAAATAAAGCCAAATCCCTTCGCGTTGTTAAACCACTTAACCTGCCCAGTACTCATACGTGAACTCCGTACTGTTATTATTTATTGTAATTATGCATTGTGACAATTAGCCACAACCGGACGTATACACGAAGCGCCCATCAAAGTCAAAACAGTCTGACTCCAAAATTCGCCGAATTGACTGCAAGCCCTGAATTTCAACAGCTAATTTTTTACTCATCGGCTACTTCAGGCCAAGAAGCCTCAAGCCACGGGCGCAAGCTCGCTCTTCCAAAGGCAGCACATCTGAAGCAAAATACTCAGTAGGCTTAAAGCCGATCAAACTCCAAGACCATTTCTGACGTTCCTAATTGATAATGATGCACAATACGGTTAGAGCAGAATTGAACAGATTAAAGATGGCCAATCTTCCCTCGCGGCCACGCAATGCCGATGACGATAATCCCAGCGATCCGGATCTCGGTACCGCGACAACGACCGCGAAACCAAAGCTGAAACAGCCGCCATTGTATAAGGTGGTATTGATCAATGACGACTACACGCCCATGGACTTCGTCGTTGAGGTTTTGCGCTCCTTCTTCAGCATGAATGTTGAAAAGGCGACGCAGATAATGCTCAAGGTGCATACTGAGGGCAAAGGCGTTTGCGGCGTATTTGGTAAGGATGTCGCCGAAACCAAGGCTGCACAGGTCAATGATTACGCCCGGGAATGTGATCAGCCTCTTTTATGTTCTGTCGAAGTCGACAGGTAGAATTCCTTCGCGCTCGCGCGACAGAAGTTATAGGCGCACTATGTTAAGTAAAGATCTTGAAACGACACTAAACTCGGCCTTCAAGGGAGCCCGCAAGAAACGGCATGAGTTCATGACCGTTGAGCATCTTCTATTGGCTCTTATAGATAATGAAGTGGCATCAAGTGTGCTCGTTGCCTGTGAGTGCGATCTCGGGCGCCTGCGCAGTGAACTGCTGGATTTCGTCGATGCCACGACGCCACTGATTCCGGAATCGGAAACCGCCCGCGAAACCCAGCCGACACTCGGGTTTCAGCGCGTCCTTCAACGCGCGGTATTCCACGTTCAATCCTCTGGTAAGCGCGAGGTTACCGGCGCCAATGTTTTGGTCGCCATCTTCAGCGAGCAGGAGAGTCAGGCGGTATATTTTCTCAAGCAGCAAGATATTGCCCGCATCGACGTCGTCAATTTCATCAGTCACGGAATTTCCAAGATTCACGGCGACGAAAACAGCGAAGAAGGCGCGTCTGAACAACAGCAGCAGGAGGAAGAGGGCGCGGCTGAGTCTTCCGGCAGCGCGCTGGAAAGTTTCGCCACTAATTTAAATATGGAAGCCGAGAAGGGCCGCATCGATCCACTCATAGGCCGGGAAGACGAAGTCACCCGGGTCGTGCAGGTTCTGTCCAGGCGGCGCAAAAACAATCCCCTGCTGGTGGGTGAATCCGGAGTTGGTAAGACCGCCGTCGCCGAAGGATTGGCGAAGCTGATCGTGGAAAAGGCTGTGCCGGAGGTTCTGGCCGAAAGCGTTATCTACTCTCTGGATCTGGGTGCGCTGTTGGCCGGCACCAAGTATCGGGGCGACTTCGAAAAGCGATTCAAGGCTCTGCTAGCCGAACTCAAAAAGAAAACCCATGCGATTCTCTTCATCGACGAAATCCACACCATAATCGGCGCCGGTGCCGCCTCAGGCGGCGTCATGGACGCGTCTAATTTGCTCAAACCGGCACTGACTTCCGGTAATATGCGCTGCATTGGTTCGACCACATATCAAGAGTACCGAGGCATATTCGAAAAAGACCGAGCTTTATCGCGCCGCTTTCAAAAGATCGATGTGGACGAGCCAGACGTGGATACCACCTATCGGATCCTCAAGGGGCTGAAGTCCCGATTCGAATCCCACCACGATCTGCGCTACAGCGATAACGCGCTTAAGGCAGCTTCCGAACTGGCCGGCCGCTACATCAATGATCGCTACATGCCCGACAAGGCGATAGACGTCATCGATGAAGCTGGAGCCTTTCAGCGCCTGCAGCCCGCCAGTAAACGCAAGAAACTGATTCAGGCTCAGGACATGGAGAAAGTCGTCGCAGCGATCGCCAAGATCCCACCGAAACATGTGTCCAGTTCGGACATTGATGCGCTGAAATCCCTTGAGGCCAATCTAAAGATGGTGGTCTTCGGGCAGGACCAGGCCATCGAGACGCTAGGCACGGCAATCAAGCTTACCCGTGCCGGGCTCAATGAAGGCGAGAAACCCATCGGGTCATTTCTGTTTGCCGGTCCCACTGGCGTCGGCAAGACCGAGGTCAGTCGTCAGCTGGCCAAAACGATGGGCATCGAACTGCTGCGTTTTGACATGTCGGAATACATGGAGCGACATACCGTCTCTAGACTGATTGGAGCGCCTCCGGGCTACGTGGGATTTGATCAGGGCGGGCTCATGACGGAAGCCGTCACCAAGAACCCGCACTGCGTGCTCTTGCTGGACGAGATTGAGAAGGCTCATCCGGATGTCTTTAATCTGCTGTTGCAGGTCATGGATCACGGCACGCTCACCGACAACAATGGCCGCAAGGCCGACTTTCGCAACGTGATTCTAATCATGACCACTAACGCTGGGGCGCAGGAAATGGCGCGGGCCTCAATTGGTTTTACCGAACAGGATCACACTAGCGACGGCATGGAGATCATTAAGAAAGCGTTTACGCCCGAATTTCGTAACCGACTCGACGGTATTATTCAATTCGGCGCCCTGACGCCCGAGACAATTCGCACAGTCGTGGACAAATTCATTGTTAACCTGCAGGTGCAACTAGACGATAAAAACGTGCTGCTCCACCTTGATGATTCCGCCACCGAGTGGTTCGTGAAACATGGTTATAACGAGGCGATGGGCGCCAGACCGATGGCGCGATTGATTCAGGAGAAACTGAAAAAGGCGCTGGCCGAGGATATTCTTTTTGGTGAGCTTGCCGACCGCGGCGGAGATGTCTATGTCACTACCGAAAATGACGACATCAAGCTGAGGATCGAAGGCAGGAAGAGCCAGAAGAATAAGGAACTCAGCCCCGCGCGCGGCTAGTTATACTGAACACCGAGTTCAACAGGCGTTGTCGGCGTGGAGAAGGCGATGCTAGCCCGATAACGACAGAATCAACCCGGCAGCATTTTAGCGGGCGCGGTAGGTAATTCGGCCTTTGGTCAGGTCGTAGGGGGTGAGCTCTACCTTGACCTGATCACCGGTCAGGATACGAATGTAATTTTTGCGCATCTTGCCGGATATATGAGCGGTCACGACGTGTCCGTTTTCGAGCTTGACGCGAAACATAGTGTTGGGAAGGGTATCCACCACTTCTCCGTCCATTTCTATCTGATCTTCTTTTGCCATCTGGTCTCCAGGCGCTTCGAGTGCGGAGCGCATTGTGACCGATTTTTCCGGCATTGGCAAAAACTGCAGGGTCTGCGCAGCGCCGCAAGCAAAGTAATTTCTGCGATTGACAAACTGCGCGGGCCAGACAAGGTGACTGAGAGCGCCGTCACGACGCGGCAGGATGGGGCTACTTAAGCAGGACCCAGTTGCCGTCAATGAGCAGCTCCAGTGGTCGGTACTCGCTCTTGTACTGCATTTTTGCGCAGCCCTTTATCCAGTAGCCAAGGAAGAGATAAGGCAAGCCCAGTTTTTGCGCATGCTGGATCTGCCAGAGGATGGCGTAGTTGCCCAATGAACGCTTTTCCTGTGTCGGGTCGAAGAAGGTATACACCGCCGAAAGCCCCTGCTCGAGGACATCGGTAATGCTGACACAGAGCAGGTCGCTGCCGGCGTAGAACAGGAAAAAACGGGTATCGACAGTCTTGGTCTTGATGAAAGCCTCGTATTGCTCCTGAGTCGCGGGAAACATATCTCCATCTCGATGGCGGACATCGATATAGTGCCGGTACAGGTCGAAAGCGGCCGCGTCCGTCAGATCACTTTGCACCTCCACCTGTAGATCCCTGTTCTTGTTGAGCACGCGCTTGTGGCGGCGCTTGAACTGGAATTGTCCGACCGGGATTCTGCAGGAGAGACAGGCACTGCAATAGTCACAGTCGGGCCGATAAAGATGGGCACCGCTGCGCCGGAAACCCAGATCGCTGAGCCTGCTGTTGAGCGCTTTGCCGATCACCAGATCGGGATCGACGAAGACAGTGGCGGCCTGCTGGTCCTCTTTGTAGCTGCAGGGATGCGGCGCCGTGCGAAAGAGGCGAACCGAACTGATTAACTTGGCATTGGACTGCATAACTTTGATTCCGTGCCGGTCCCGTTGCTTTCAGCGGCTGACTCGGTAGCTTAGCACTGTCGGTCTGGCTCCAGAAGTCGATCCTGGAATTGCCATGAAGAATAACGCGCAGGTGCATCAACCAGTTCCCGGAGCCTGCGCTCAAAGTCGCTGCGACTGATTTCGCCGGCTCCCAATGACAGCAGATGCGGCGTACTGACCTGGCAGTCTATGAGCCCGAATCCCCATGAGCGCAAGTGTTGTGTCAGTCCATAAAGCGCCAGTTTGGAGACGTTGTCTCTGCGGCTGAACATGGACTCACCGAAGAACACCCGTCCCAGAGCGACCCCGTAGAGACCGCCGACCAGAGCTTCTGCGTCACAGACTTCCACCGAGTGCGCCATCCCGGCCCGATGCAGATCCATATAGGCTGCCCGCATTGCCGCGGTAATCCAGGTGCCATCGCTGTCGATTCGCGGCGCCGCACAGGCTGTTATCACTTCCTCGAATCGGCTATCAAAAGTGAGCGTGTAACTGTTTTTCCTCAGGAACTTCCTGAAACTGCGGGAGACATGAAATTTCTCAGGCTCCAGAACCATGCGCGGGTCAGGGGTCCACCACAGAATGGGCTGGCCGGACTCGAACCAGGGGAAGATTCCGCGTCGGTAGGCAGCCTGCAGCCAGGGCCTGGTCAGGGCACCGCCAGCAGCGAGCAAACCATTGGGCTCAGTGAGGGCTCGCTGTGTTGGCGGAAAGTCAGGCCGGGTCGAATTGAGCCAGGGCAGGGGCATCAGCTGTCGAGAAATTTCTCCGCATCCAGGGCGGCCATACAACCAAAGCCGGCGCTGGTCACAGCCTGGCGATAGATCTGATCGGCAATGTCGCCAGCGGCAAATACCCCGGGCACACTGGTCTGGGTTGCCATGCCGTCGAGACCGGTGTTGACGACGACGTAGCCGTTCCTCATCTCCAGCTGACCTTTGAAGATCTCCGAGTTCGGTATATGGCCGATGGCGATGAAGACTCCGTCTAGCTCCAGCTCCTGAATCTCGTCGCTAGCTACATGCTTTATATTGATGCCGGTCACGCCCATGTCGTCGCCGCGCACTTCTTCCAGGACATGGTCCCAGGCCAGGCTGACCTTACCTTCCTCGACACGCTCAAACAGCTTGTCCTGGAGAATTTTTTCAGCCCTGAGTGCGTCCCGGCGGTGCACCAAGGTGACATGGGAACAGAGGTTAGCCAGATACAGGGCTTCCTCGACGGCTGTATTGCCTCCGCCGATAACGGCAACTGGCTTGTTGCGATAGAAAAATCCATCGCAGGTGGCACAGGCGCTGACCCCTTTACCCATGAAAGACTGCTCCGATTCCAGTCCCAGGTATTGTGCAGAGGCTCCCGTGGCGATGATGAGGGCATCACAACTATAGGCGCCGCTATCACCCTGAAGCTGAAACGGTCGCTGGCTCAATTGCACCTTATTGATGTGGTCGAAGATCACCTCAGTGTCGAAGCGTTGCGCATGCTTTTTCATTCTTTCCATTAGATCCGGCCCCTGTAAACCCTCTATATCACCGGGCCAGTTGTCCACGTCCGTGGTCGTGGTGAGCTGACCACCCTGTTCGAGCCCGGTAATGACCACGGGATCGAGATTGGCGCGGGCAGCGTAAACCGCCGCCGTGTAGCCGGCAGGCCCGGATCCCATGATAATCAGGCGGTGGTGCGAAACTTCTGCGGACATGATGACGGCTTCCTTGGCTGTGTTGGACGGAGTGGAGCAATTTTGGCTTAACCTCAGAAGTTGAGGCGCGACGGTGAATTTAAAGGTGACGAGCCGATTCTACTGGATTTCTTTGCTCAGGCCTTAATCCCTGCGCCACTGTGCCCGATAACCTAGGGATAAGCTCTAGGGATGCTCTGGACAACGCGAATTGTCCGCCTCGCCGATGCGGTCGCCGGGCAGAGGAAAAAGCCGCTGCCTATTCTAGAAATATTCGTATAAAATCAACCTAGGTGTATGAATAAATTGAATAATGCAAGTATGGCAGGTCGAGAGACAGAAGCCGAAGTCAGCAATCTGATGCAGCGAATACTGAGCGAGGGTTCGCTCATCTTCTATATTTTGCTGGCGGGGTTTCTGGTCATAGCCCTGATCAGTTATGCCCCGGGAGATCCTGGTTTCACTACCACGGGCGATGGAGAGCCGGTCAGCAACGCGGTGGGCATCTATGGCGCCTGGGTAGCCGACATTTTGCTGCATTTGCTGGGCTATCTAGCGTTCGGGTTGCCGGCATTCTTAGCCTGGAAGATTTATTGCAGGCTGCGCAAGACCGAGCCAAGAGCTGGATTCTCATGGACGCTTGTCGGCCTGCGCAGTTTGGGTTTCGTCCTGGTCACAATCTCGGCCTGCGGGCTGGCGACTCTGCATTTTGAGATTCCGCCGCAGGTGAGCTACTTGTCTGGAGGTATTATCGGCGCCCTGATGACAGCCCTGCTGGTGCCCTTGCTGGCAACCCTGGGAAGCACGCTGTTCCTGCTCGCGAGCTTATTGTTCGGCCTCACTATCCTGGTCGAGATTTCCTGGCTCCGGGTGGTGGACTCTGTCGGTGCCTGGACCCTCAATAGCAGCGAGTTCGCGCTCAGCCGCTGCCGGCAGTGGCTTGCCAGTCGCCAACAGGCAATGACCACCAAAGAACGCCTGCAGTCGCGCAAGAAAGAACTCGACGTTCATATCGAGAAAGAGAAAAACCGCATTCCGCCCACTATCAGTGAACCGCCGCCAAAGACGCCCGCCAAGAGCCAGAGAGTGGAGCGGGAAAAGCAGGGCACGCTTTTCGCTACCGCCTCGGTCAAGGAACTTCCCGCCATAGCCCTGTTGGACGCCTGGCACGAGACGAATGCCTCAGGATTCGATAAGGAGTCTCTGGAGGCCATGTCGAAACTACTGGAATTGAAACTGAAGGATTTCGGTATCGAAATCGAAGTCACTGCGGTTAAACCCGGCCCGGTCATTACCCGCTTCGAGGTGCAGCCGGCCCCCGGAGTTAAAGTCAGTCGCATTAGCGGACTGGTCAAGGATCTGGCGCGCTCACTGGCCGTGATTTCCGTGCGTGTGGTGGAGGTCATTCCTGGTAAAACAGTCATCGGAATTGAGATACCCAATGAAAAGCGCGACGTGATTCAGCTCAGCCAGGTGCTGTCGTCGCCGGAATTCGATCGCGCCAGTTCGCCCTTGAGCCTGGCGCTCGGTCACGACATCGTCGGCAAGCCAGTCATCGTGGATCTCGCAAAAATGCCGCATCTTCTGGTTGCGGGTACCACAGGTTCGGGAAAATCGGTCGGAATCAACGCCATGATCCTGAGTCTCCTGTTTAAATCAACACCCGAATTTGTCCGCCTGATCATGATCGATCCGAAAATGCTGGAACTTTCGGTTTACGACGGCATTCCGCACCTGCTTACACCGGTAATAACGGACATGAAGGACGCGGCAAACGGCCTGCGCTGGTGTGTGGCCGAGATGGAAAGGCGCTACAAGCTGATGTCGGCACTCGGGGTAAGAAATCTGGCCGGCTTCAACAAGAAAGTCAGTGATGCAGCCAAGGCCGGCACGCCGATACTCGACCCTCTCTGGCAGCCCGATCCCATGGTCATGGACGAAGCGGGACAGCGCGCTTCGGAGCTTGAGCCTCTGCCATCGATCGTTGTGGTCGTCGATGAGCTTGCCGACATGATGATGGTTGTCGGCAAGAAAGTAGAAGAGCTCATCGCGCGCATAGCGCAAAAAGCCCGGGCGGCGGGCATCCATCTAATCCTGGCGACACAACGCCCCTCGGTCGACGTGCTGACCGGTCTGATCAAGGCCAATGTGCCAACCCGCCTGTCATTCATGGTTCAGTCCAAAGTTGATTCGAGGACCATCCTCGGCGAGGGTGGGGCAGAGCAACTTCTGGGTCATGGCGATATGCTGTTCCTGCCCCCCGGAGGTGGCGTGCCTACCCGTGTGCACGGCGCCTTTGTCAGCGATGAAGAAGTGCACCGGGTGGTGGCGGACTGGAAAGAGCGCGGCGAGCCGGTTTATATCGATGCGGTTACCCAGGGTCAGGATGACTCCGAACTGGGCAATTTTGGCGCCCAGAGCGGCGGACAGGAGGGTGAGGAGGACGACGCACTCTACGATGAGGCAGTAAAATTCGTGACCGAATCCCGCAAGGCTTCAATCTCTGCGGTACAGAGGAAGTTGAGAATTGGCTACAACCGGGCCGCGCGCATGATTGAATCCATGGAAGCCGCTGGGGTAGTATCGGAGATGGGCAGCAACGGATCACGAGAAGTTATCGCGCCCCCGCCACCACGTGATTAGCCCCAATTAACCCAGCCCCTATCGAAGGACTCTCATCATGACACAGCTCTGTGCGACTCTGCGCAAGCTACCCATCTCGATGCTGCTGTTGGGCCAGATAGCGTTGGCTCAGGATCTCGGGAAATCAGCCATCGACAAGCTGGAGGCGCTCCTCGCGGACACGTCAACGCTGTCGGCAAATGTCACCCAGCTTATTATGGAATCGAGTGGCGGTATTCTCGAGGAAAGCCGCATCAGGATGCATCTCGATCGCCCCGACGGTTTCTATTGGGAAACTCTCGAACCTTTTCCAGAACTGGTGGTTACCAATGGCAAGTTACTGTGGAACTACCAGCCGGACCTGGAGCAGGTGGTCGTAGAAGACTGGAATCAGTCGCGCTCAGAGCTGGCTGCACAGTTGCTGAACGGTGAGACAGACTCGCTCGGCGAAGACTATCGCGTTAGTCTCGCCGCGTCCGAAGGCAGCCGGCGCGAGTTCGACCTGACTCCCGTCGATGCCGACAACAGCTACGAACGCATTTCCATCAGCTTCCTAGGGCCCGAACTCGACAGCATCCACTTGCGGGCCAGGAACGGCGAACAGACGGTCTGGCGCTTCGATAGCGTCGAACGCAATCATCAATTGCCCGACTCATTGTTTGAATTCGAAGCACCGCCGGGTATCGAAGTGATCAACAACAGCTACGTCCGCTGAGCCCGGCCATGGCAAGCAGGACGTGAGCATGACGACAACTCTGGCCATTGCCCTCGGCGGCGCCTTCGGCGCCGTTGCACGTTTCTGGATCAGTGCCGCCGTGGAGCGCATCAACGGGTCAGCGTTCCCACTCGCCACCCTAGTAGTCAATGTCGTCGGGAGCTTCCTGATCGGCGTGGCTTTTGTGCTCCTTCTGGAAAAAGGCCTGCTGGGCAGTTTCTGGCGGCCGCTCATCATGGTGGGGTTCCTGGGTGCCATGACCACCTTTTCTACTTTCTCACTGGAAGCGCTTTTGTTGTTCGAACAAGGCCTCTACAATACCGCCCTTTTTTATGCTCTTGCCAGCGTCCTCCTGTGTTTGCTGGCTGCAGCGGCCGGCATGCAGTTGACGCGGCTGGTCCTCTAGGAATTTCTGCCATGCTTGACCCCAAGTGGATCCGCTCACAACCCGAGCACATAGCCCTCGCCCTTACCAAGAAAAACTTCCGCCTTGATGTGGATAAGCTGCAGTCGCTGGATCGCGAGCGCAAGGAAATTCAGCTGCGAACTGAGGCATTGCAGCAGGACCGCAACTCACGCTCGAAAGAAATTGGTAAGGCCAAGGCGGCAGGTGAAGACATAGGAGAGATTCTTGCCAGCATGGAATCACTGAAAGCCGAGCTCGAAACTAACAAGGATCGGCTTACTACCTTGCAGGACGAAATGCGGGCCTACCTACTTGGAGTGCCCAACGTCCCAGCAGAAGAAGTCCCGGAAGGCGATAGCGAAGCTGATAACCAAGAGGTGCTTAGCTGGGGCGAAAAACCCGGTTTCGAATTCGCGGCCAAGGATCACACCGAGTTAGGGGAGGCTATGGCACAAGGGCTGGACTTCGCCGCCGCCAGCAAACTGACCGGAAGCCGCTTTGTCGTCATGCAGGGCCAGATGGCGCGCCTGCACCGGGCCCTGATCCAGTTCATGCTGGATGTGCACAGCAGCGAACACGGTTATCGGGAAGTCAATGTGCCCTACATCGTCAATGCGGATTCACTTCAGGGAACCGGACAACTCCCCAAGTTCGCGGAAGATTTGTTCAAGCTAGAAGGTGATCATCCTTACTACCTGATTCCCACCGCAGAAGTGCCGGTGACCAACCTGGTCAGGGAAGAAATCCTCGACGCCGAAAGCCTGCCTCTGAAGTTCGTCAGCCACACGCCCTGCTTTCGGGCCGAGGCGGGCAGTTACGGCAAAGACACCCGCGGCATGATCCGCCAGCATCAGTTTGAAAAGGTTGAGCTCGTACAAATTGTCCACCCCGCTACCTCGACAGAGGCACTGGAAGAGTTGACCGCGCAGGCTGAAACGATTCTCAGGAAACTGAAATTGCCCTATCGCCGCGTTACCCTCTGCGGCGGTGACCTCGGCTTCGCTGCGCACAAGACCTATGACATAGAGGTTTGGTTACCGAGCCAGAATTGCTACCGGGAAATTTCTTCCTGCAGTAATTTCACAGATTTTCAGGCTCGGCGCATGCAGGCCCGTTATCGCGATTCGGATTCCGGCAAACCGGAACTGGTTCATACCCTCAACGGCTCTGCCCTGGCCGTCGGCCGCACTCTGGTTGCGATTCTGGAAAATTTTCAGGATGAACGCGGCCGGGTCAAAGTGCCTGAGGCGTTAAAGCCCTATATGGGCGGTATCGAAGTCCTGGAATAATGGAACTGCTTCCTGTCTTTCTCAATGTCCGCGCACGCAAGTGCGTCGTCGTGGGAGGCGGGGAGGTCGCTTTTCGCAAGGCCAGGCTGCTATGTCGGGCCGACGCCGATTTGCACGTTGTCGCTGAATCTGTGAGCCCTGAGCTCCAAGCCCTCTGTGACCAGACTGCAGCCACTGTGCTGAGACAGGCCTTCAGCCCGGACACCTTGCAAAATGCCGCTGTGGTCGTGGCGGCAACGGACAATGAAGAGGTCAACTCCCGGGTCAGTGCGGCGGCCAAGCGGGCCAATATCCCGGTAAACGTTGTCGATCAGCCGCAGCTTTGCACTTTTATTACGCCTTCGATTGTCGATCGCAGCCCTATTGTCATAGCCATCTCAAGTGGCGGCGCCTCTCCCATGCTGACCAGGCAAATCAAGGAATTGAACGAAACCATGGTGCCAGGTCGCATAGATGAGCTGGCGGAGTTGCTGCGCAGCTACCGCAAGAGTGTCCAGGAAAAAATTTCTGCCTTCGATGACCGCATTCGCTTCTGGGAAGGCATTCTCGACAGCGACATACCCGAGCTGGTCTATGCCGGTAATACTGCTCAGGCTAGAAAACGCCTCGAGACGAGGCTGGCTTCACCCCGCGACAAGGCTATCGGCGAGGTTTATCTGGTTGGTGCCGGACCTGGCGACCCCGATCTTCTGACGCTACGGGCATTGAGGCTGATGCACAAAGCCGATGTGGTGCTCTATGATCGCCTGGTTTCCCAGGAGATTCTCCTGAAGATTCGCCCGGACGCGGACAAGATCCATGTTGGTAAACAGCGCTCCTGTCACAGCGTTGCCCAGGAGACGATCAACGAGATGCTTGTGCGCCTGGCGCAGGAGGGTAAGCGTGTGCTGCGTCTGAAAGGCGGTGATCCGTTCATTTTCGGTCGTGGCGGGGAAGAGCTGGAATCACTGACCCGATACGGTATCCCATTCCAGGTCGTTCCAGGCATTACCGCCGCCTCAGGCTGTGCCGCCTATGCCGGCATTCCTCTGACTCATCGCGATCATGCGCAATCAGTGCGATTCCTGCCGGGGCACTTGAAGAACGACAGTGTGGAACTGGACTGGCCTCGACTCATAGAAAAACAGCAAACGCTGGTATTCTACATGGGGCTATTGGGTCTGCCGCAGATATGCACCAAGCTGAAGCTGCACGGCATGGCGGCGGACACACCAGCGGCCATCGTGCAGCAGGGAACCACGGCCAGGCAACGTGTGGTGGTCGGTGATCTGGAGTCATTGCCAGACAAGGCGCAAAAAGCAGGCCTGACTGCTCCGACGCTGATCATCGTGGGACAGGTCGTAAAGTTACGACAGAGCCTGTCCTGGTATGAAGAAAAGTCATCGACCGACTAGGGATATTCTGATTAATCAGCGTATGCCCCCTAGAGACAATTATCTGGTTTCGGCAGGCCGGCGATTTTGCTGACTGTCCTGGCGGGGCTGCCGCCGAAGAGTTTCATCAGATACACGCTGCGTCCCTTGTCTTCGCCCAATTCCCGCGCCACCAGTTTCACCAGTGCCCGATTGGCAGGCGACACTTTATGGCGCTGATAGAAACTGCGCAACAAGTGGATAACTTCCCAATGTTGCTGATTCAGACGGATACCCTCGCTACTCGCCAGGGCAACGGCCACAGTTTCCGACCAGTCATCGAGATTCTTCAGATAACCTTCATGGTCGAAAGTCAGATTGGAGCTTTCAGGAAAACCCATGCTTGATTGAGGCAAACCCAGGTCAGAACCAGCTCAAGACTTTATCATATTCGCAACTCAGCTCGACAAAGCGCTGCATCTTGGCGACGTGCAGCCGCTCGTGACTGCGTTCAAGAAGCGCTCGGGCCTTAAGGTCATCATGAAGGCCGAAGACGGGTATGTTCTGAGGGACCTTGTCCAACTCATCCGCACTCATCCCATGATAAACCCCGTCTTCGATAAATAATATGGCGTCTCCCTTGCGGCACAGCGCAAGACACTGCTCAAGCTGTCGCTGACCCGGCGGCTTGCTGATGGTGTGGAGTGTACTCATAGATTGAATACCAGGTCTGATTTCTGCAGCAGTTCGGCAAGCTCCTCGACTTCTACCGAGCGTGCGCTTATGAGCAGATCCGAATCAGCCAGACCTCTTTCACGCAGGGACTGTGCATCCACAATCACGTCTTCGATGCCATAGAGGTCCAGAGTCTCAAGAGCACTGCCCAGAGTCTTGCTCTGAATGCATTCCGCGTTTTGCCCATCGAGCAGTTGGTAGACTCCGTCACCCAGAAACACATAACTGACTTTCTGCTCAAATACAGAGGCGGCGAGGGCAATGTCCAGTGATAACTGGGGTCGATTGCAGCCGTAGGGTGCCGAACGGGTGATGATGGTAAAGCGCTTGACTTGTTTGGGATCTGTCATGGGATCAACCGAAGTTGACGACGCGATCACTATTCAGAACGGCGTCTACGAGCTGGCCCAGGCCGGCGATTTCCGAGCTTTTCAGCAGGCTTGTCGCGTCCAATTCGTGGCGCTTGGATTCCTGTTCGTTAATTATGCCGCGTTTTATGGCGGAAGAAACGCAGGCAACCGAGTCCAGTTCGTAGCTCTTGATCAACTGGTCCCACTGCTGCTGCAGATTGATCTCGTCCTGTGGCGCCACGGCTAGCTTGTTAGTGTTGAGTACGCCATCACCGAAGAAAAACAGGCGCGTTACCTGGTGTCCAGACTGCAACAGACAGCGGGTGAACCGGAAAGCCGTTGCCGCCGCCTCGGACGAGTAGGGCGCTGCGTAGACTACAATGCAGAATTTCAAAATGAGTCCGAATAGGAAATAAAAAAGCCCCAGAGAACCTGGGGCTTTAATTCAGTCTGACGTGACTTCAGTCGTCGCCAGAGAAAGCCATGAGCAGATGAACCAGACTCATGAAGATGTTGTAGAGAGACACATAGAGAGTAATGGTCGCCAGTATGTAGTTTCTCTCACCGCCGTTAATGATGGCTCCGGTTTGATACAGAATGATTGCGCTGGAAAACAGCATGAAGCCAACCGACATCGCCAGACTCAAGGCGGGCATTGGAAAGAAAATTCCGATGACCATTGCCGCCAGTAGGACCAGGAAACCAGCAAAGATGAATCCCTGCAGGAAAGAAAAGTCCTTGCGGGTGACCAACGCATAGCCAGACAAGCCAAGGAATATGAAGGCTGTTCCACCCAGTGCCTGCACCACGACCGCACTGCCGGATGCTGTGGACATGAGAGCGCCTATCATTGGCCCAATGGTATAGCCCATGAAGCCGGTAAACGCGAATACAGTGACTAATCCCCAGGGGCTGTTGGCTAGTGCGTGAGTGGCAAACAACAGGCCGTAGGCACCAATCAGAAACATCCAAATGTTGACAGGCGGCGCGTTAGCGCTCATTGCGGCGGTGAATGCACTGAAAGCCAAAGTCATGGCCAACAGCAGATAGGTATTCTTCAATACCTTATTGACCTCGACCGCTGATTCCTGCCGTCTGGCTACATTTACATCGACTTGGTTCATTTAATTCTCCAGCAGAGTGAACGAATTGATTAAGGCCAGTCGCAAGGGCTGACGTCTATCAACTTAGAAGGTGGGGCTTATCCAAACAAATTCAATACCTTAGCGGCACAGAAATGTCATCCTATAAGCACTGATCATACCGGGCCGCTTCCCGAAATCAATGACTTTTGACGGTTTGAGACCTCATCCCGACAGATAAGGTCAAAACCACACCGCCGCCGCGAATCCATTGGTCTTGAACCATGCATGGTGTAATATTCACGAGCGTCTGCGGAGGGGTGGCAGAGCGGTTGAATGCACTGGTCTTGAAAACCA
>JGI12109J20283_11046176_pt1 | contig 45980 bp, 44 predicted proteins | sample ElkSlonscriptome_12_FD_20283 | JGI IMG/M metagenome (IMG submission 20283)
GTTAAATCGGTATAAAGACCGAGTTTTTTCCTACATCCTTTACACCATTAAGGATGATGTACTAGCAAACGACATCTTTCAAGAGACCTTCATGAAGGTGATCCGCACCTTAAAGCGCGGGAAGTATAATGAGGAAGGTAAATTTTTACCCTGGGTAAATCGTATTGCCCATAATCTGATCATCGATCATTTTCGTCGCAATCAAAAGTTTCCGACCACCAATGGAGGAGATAAATTCGACATTTTCGACATCATTTCCGACAACCGTCTGAATGTGGAAGACCAAGTGGTAAAAGATCAGATTCTTTCTGATGTTAGACGCTTGATTCACAAACTGCCGGATGATCAGAAGGAAGTGTTGATGATGCGTATGTATTTTGACATGAGCTTCAAGGAGATCGCCGAGAAAACCAACGTCAGTATCAATACCGCCCTAGGCAGGATGCGATACGCCCTGATCAATTTGCGCAAGATGGTAGATAAGAAGCAGTTTACTTTGTCGAACTAATTTTTAGGTTCATACAATATGTTAAACAGTTCGTCGTTTTAAAAAAGATGAAACCACAAACTGTAATACATGACCGATTCTACACTTTCTTTCTCCGAATATCAAAAATTCCACAAAGCTGAAGAGACACTGCATCGTTTATTGCGTGCAGATGTGCCTGAGCATAGCGTCCCTGAAGCTTCTGAGGTGGATGATGAGTTAAAAAAGCCTTCTAATCAAGCCACCAATGCGATTCTCGCGTATTCTAAAGCGCTGAGCATTCGGCCTTCGGATGCCATCGAATCCATTGAAAATGTCTTGAACTGATTTTCCAATTCGTTTTTATTTGAACAGCTCCGCCCTGCCGATCTTAGTACAGATCGGACAGGTGCGCGGGTCGTGTGGACGCGCTTTGCAGTATTCTCTGCCAAAGAAAATGATCTGTAAGTGCAATTTATTCCAGAGCGATTCAGGAAATAATCGTTTGCAATCTTTTTCGGTCTTCTCTACACTCTTCCCGGTAGAAAGAGTCCAACGGTAGATCAGGCGATGAATGTGCGTATCTACCGGAAAGGCGGGATAGCCAAATGCTTGGGCCATCACCACAGAAGCCGTTTTATGTCCAACTCCCGGCAAAGCTTCCAAGTCGTTGAAATTATTCGGGACCTTCCCTTCATGCTGCTCGATCAGGATCTTGGATAAATTTGAGATGGCCTTCGATTTCTGAGGAGATAGACCGCAAGGACGAATGATCTGTCTGATCGCATCCACTTCGATATCGGCCATCTGCTCAGGTTTATTGGCGGTAGCAAAGAGCTTTGGAGTGACTTGATTAACCCTCTCATCGGTGCATTGAGCCGACAATAACACGGCGATCAATAGGGTATATTCATCCGTATGGTCCAAGGGAATGGGCGTTTCCGGATAAAGTGCCTCCAATTTTTCGATCACAAATTCGACTTTCTCACTTTTCTTCATGGAAGGTCAAAATTAAAGCAATATAATTGCAAACTTCTCCGCGAAAGCTATTGTTTATTTGGTGAAATAGATTATCTTAAATAATGTCCGAGTGACGGAAATATTGTCAAAAAATGGGAAAATTACAAGAGGGCGATCTGGCGCCTGAGATCAAAGCCAAAGACCAGAACGGAGAAGAGTTCGTGTTGAGCGATCTGAAAGGAAAGAAGGTAGTACTCTATTTCTACCCGAAAGACAACACGCCCGGCTGCACCAAACAAGCGTGCAATCTAAGAGACCATTATCAGGAGTTGAAAGAGGCAGGTTATGAAGTAGTAGGGGTCAGTGCCGATTCCCAAAAGAAACATCAGAACTTCATATCCAAATACGACCTGCCATTTACGCTTTTAGCCGATGAGGACAAGAAGGTCTTGAACGACTATGAAGCCTGGGGTAAGAAAAAGTTCATGGGTAGAGAATACGTGGGGATCATCCGGAAGACCTTCGTGATCAATGAAGAAGGAAAGATCGATCAGATCATTGAAAAAGTTAAAACCAAAGCACACGCATCACAAATTTTGAATTAGAAAGCACATGTCAGAAAATAAAGAGATCAGTAAGGAAAAGCTTAAAGCGCTCCAGTTAACCATCGATAAATTAGAAAAGACCTATGGCAAGGGGTCGATCATGAAATTAGGCGATCAGGCCGTTGAAAATGTGGAAGCCATCCCCTCAGGATCAGTAGCGCTGGATCTGGCCTTAGGCGTAGGCGGTTATCCCAGAGGACGAGTGATCGAGATCTACGGTCCGGAATCGTCCGGTAAAACAACCTTGGCCATCCATGCCATTGCAGAGGTTCAGCAGCAAGGCGGCATAGCGGCCTTTATCGACGCGGAACATGCCTTTGATCAATTCTATGCCAAAAATCTGGGGGTAGATGTGGAAAATTTGCTGATCTCACAGCCAGACAACGGTGAGCAAGCCCTCGAAATAACCGACAACCTGATCCGTTCGGGAGCCATCGACTTGATCATCATTGACTCCGTGGCGGCCTTAACGCCAAAAGCCGAGATCGAAGGGGAAATGGGCGATTCTCGAATGGGCCTTCAAGCGAGATTGATGTCGCAAGCGCTTCGGAAACTGACCGGAACCATTAGCAGAACCGGTTGCACCTGTATATTTATCAATCAGTTGAGAGAAAAGATCGGGGTAATGTTCGGTAATCCTGAAACCACTACGGGAGGGAACGCGCTTAAATTCTATTCTTCAGTACGGATTGATATCAGAAGATCCTCGCAGATCAAAGCGGGCGACGAAGTCACCGGTAATCGTGTAAAGGTCAAGATCGTTAAGAATAAGGTTGCTCCTCCCTTCAAAAGAGCAGAATTCGACGTGATGTACGGTCAAGGGATCTCGCGTTCGGGAGAGATCATTGACATGGGTGTGGATGCCGGTATTATCAAGAAGTCGGGTAGCTGGTTTTCTTATGGAGAAACCAAATTAGGGCAAGGTCGAGATGCTGTGAAAGCCTTGATCGAAGACAACCCCGACCTGATGGATGAGCTTGAAGCCAAGCTCAAGGAAGCAAGCTAACTATAGAGCGACCGCAATGTGTAAATTTGCCCATCTAAACCATGGGCATTTTTTATGATGAAAAGAATTTTAGGATACTTTTTTGCACTCACATTTTTGATCGGCTGCGGAACCACCGTTGATGAAGGATCAACTGATCGTGAAGAAACCACCGAAAGCGAAGATAGCACCAAACCGTCTGCTGTAGAGGGGTCTGCCAGTAACGATAGTCTGTTGCTGCTTGTCAATCAGAAGATCCGTGAAGATCTGGCTAATCCTGATCTTTATGCGGAGCGTGCCGAGATCTACTTTGATGCTGGCGACCTGGAAGCGGGAATCAAGGATCTTGACAGGGCAATCAAGCTGGACAGCACCAACCTGAATACTTTAATGGCACAGGCCAAATTCTTTACTCGAAGGGGTAGAATGGAGGCTGCCAAGCGAATATTAGACAGGGCCAAGCGTATTCATCCTCAAGAATCTGATATTTACGTTTTGCTGGCTGAGCTTTTTTTGATCGGTAAAGATTATGATCAGGCCCTTCAACACGCAGACTTGGGGGTAAAATATGACCTCTACAACGAAAAGGCCTACTTTATTAAAGCCTATACTTTTCTAGAGTTGGGCGATACCAACAATGCCATTAGCAGCTTTCAAACTGCCGTAGAGCAAAATCCCGATTATTATAAAGGCTATTTGCAGCTAGGCCTGCTTTATTCAGAGTTGGATGATCCCCTGGCCATCGAATATTTTGAAAATGCCTTGGCAGTAAAGCCGAACGACAAAGATGCCTTGTATTCTAAGGCGATGTTCGAGCAAGAACACGAAATGTATAATGAAGCCATGCAATCCTACACCCAAGCCATTAAAGCACATCCCGACTTTAGGGAGGCGTATTACAATATGGGGTTCTTACACATGTTTTACCTGAAATTATATCGAGAGGGTCTAAACTATTTCGATCAGGCGGTAAAGGTTGACCCCGAATACTATCAGGCATATTATAACCGGGGTTATTCTTTCGAATTGCTGGGTGACATTGGCAATGCGGCAAAGGATTACCGCAAGGCCTTGTCGATCAGACCGGATTATACCCTGGCCGCAAAAGGTCTTGAGCGGGTGAATAACGCTAATCCGCCTCAACAATAGCATGAATTTCCTCTCGGTAGAGAACATCAGCAAAAGGTTTGGCGAGCGATTGCTTTTTTCTGAGGTGAGCTTTGGTCTTGATCAAGGACATAAAATGGCTTTGGTGGCAAAGAATGGAGAAGGGAAAACGACCTTATTATCCATGCTATTGGGGACGGAGTCGCCCGATGAAGGCCAGATCAATTGGCGAAAAGGACTGCACATCGCTACCTTAGAACAGGATCCTCATTTTGAAGCAGACATCACCATCAAGGACTTTCTATTTACCGGAGAAAATGAGCAGGTGAAGGCCATAGCGCAGTACAGAGAAGCTATCCAAAATCCTAACGACATAGAAGCTCTGCAAAAGGCGAGTGAAATGATGGATGCAAAGCAAGCTTGGGATTATGATGCCAAGCTTAACAAGCTGCTAAGCGTCTTTGAAATGGGCGACATGTCTTTAGATCAGTCGGTGCATTTGTGCTCGGGAGGGCAAAAGAAACGCTTGGCTTTGATCAAATTGATCGTCGATGAACCTGACGTACTTTTGCTTGACGAACCTACCAACCACTTGGACATTGGCATGATCGAATGGCTAGAAGAGTATCTAAGCCAGGAGTCGATTACCCTATTCGTGATCACTCATGACCGTTACTTTCTGAATCACACTTGTGATCAGATTCTGGAGCTGGATCATGGGAAAGCCTATCGGTATCAAGGCAATTACGAATATTATCTGGAGAAAAAGGCGGAAAGGGAGCAGATCGAGCAGCATAGCCTGGAAAAAAAGCAAAACCTTTATCGCAGAGAAATAGAATGGATGCGAAGAATGCCGAAGGCAAGGGGTACCAAGTCTAAATCTCGTCAAGATCAATTCTACGGGCTGCAAGATGACCTGAGCAATAAAAAGCGCGAAGATCAGCTGGAGATGAACATCAAAGCCGAGCGAATGGGCTCTAAGATCATCGAGCTGCATCATGTAAAAAAGAGTTTTGATCAACTTAAGATCCTTGACGACTTTTCTTATGTGTTTAAAAATCGAGAGCGCATCGGCATAGCCGGAAAGAATGGAAGTGGGAAGAGTACCTTCTTAAAGATGGTCATGGGTAAAGAGGCTGTAGATGGAGGTAAAGTGGTGCAAGGCGAAACCGTAAAATTCGGCTATTACAGCCAGTCGGGAATGCAGATCAAAGCGGAAAAAAGAGTGATCGAAGTGATCAAAGATATTGCCGAGTTCATCCCCATGGAAAAAGGGAGGAAATTGACCGCAAGTCAACTCTTAGAGAGATTCCTCTTTCGCCCCGATCAGCATTACAATTACGTCTCCAAATTAAGCGGGGGAGAGAAGAAGCGACTGTATTTGCTCACTATCCTAATGTCGAACCCGAATTTCCTCATTTTGGATGAGCCAACCAACGACCTTGATATCAAGACCATTCGGATCCTCGAGGAGTTCTTGCTCGATTTTCCGGGTTGTTTGATGGTGGTTTCTCACGACCGCGCCTTTATGGACCGCTTGTCAGATCACATTTTCTATTTCGAAGGTGACGGGCAGATTCGCGACTTTCCCGGAAATTACAGCCAGTTGTTGGAAGACTTGAAGCGCAGGCAGTCACCATCTACCGCAACGTCTTCCAAGAAGGAAGTTGAAGCTTCTGAAAAAGCAAACAAGTCCAATTTTTCCGACCGACTTGCTTATATGGAACGAAGAGAATTCAATAAGCTTGAAAAAGAGATTGCCAAACTGGAAGACGAAAAGGTGACCTTATCCGCTCAACTTTCTAAAGGTGAGCTGGATAATCAGGAGTTGATGGAGGTGTCTGAGCAATTGGGGGATCTGATCAAGAAGATCGATGTAAAGACGGAGCGCTGGATGGAATTGGCGGAAAGGGCCTAGTTTGCCTCAATTTTTAAGGCCTTGAATAATCCTACAGTGTGATCTGCATTGCGCTTTTCTACCTTAATGCGAATGATCGCCCCTTCAGATGAATGCTTGGCCTCAAAACGGAGCTGTTCTTTATCCAGGATTGCCAACACCTCTCCCCATACTGAGTAGGGTACAGAAAAAGATAGGACAGTGTGGGGAATGACCAACGCTTTCTTAGTTTCTCCCAGAGCCATCACCGCACCTTGCCGATAAGCTTTGATCAGCCCACCTACGCCCAATTTTACGCCGCCAAAATACCTCACCACCATAATCAGGCAATTTTCCAAACGCGCCGAACGGATCTGCTTTAAGATGGGTTGACCCGCAGAATGGGTTGGCTCCCCATCGTCACTCAGATTCTCGACCACGGCCTTGTCTATTCTTAGACGATAGGCATAACAAAGGTGGTTGGCCTTCGGATGCAGCGCTTTTTGTTCGGCGATCAATGCCTTCGCCTTAGCTTCGGATTCGATAATTTTGGCAAGGCCAATGAATTTACTGCCCTTTTCGTAAAATTCGCCCTCTCCGGGCTCAATCAATTCGAACGATTTTTCCATCAACTGAATGCGATCAATAATACAGCCATTACCGCGCAAAGGATTCCGACCTGGTTCAGCTTGCTGAACCGTTCTTTGAACAGCCAATAGGAAAACAAGCTGGTTAGCAAGACCACTCCTACATTGTTGATCGGGAAAACCACCGAACTCTGGAGACCGGCGGATCGAAAGGTTTCCAGTAAGAAATAGATCGATCCAAAATTAACCAGCCCCAGCAGACCGCCTCCCAACAGGTTTCTAGGCTTAAACAAGCCTTTTTCTGCTCGTATGAGCGAGGCGATCCCGCCCACCAAAAAGGCGGTCGCGAAAATACCGGCTGAAAAGAGTTGAGCATCAGACTGACTTTTGATGGAGTATTCTTCAGTGTATTTTACAAAAGTGTCGATGAAACCAGAGCCGATCAATAAGATGAAAGGCAACCAAAGGTCACTTTTCTGAAAACTATCTTTGAAGGTCTTCGGCTTTAAACTGCTGAGGACGATCCCCAAGAGGGCCAATACAATGCCTAAGACCTTAAATAGGTTGATGGAGTCGCCGTAATAGATCACCGCGAAGACCACCGGCACGATCATCGCCATTTTGTTGGCAATAGACCCTACCGAAGCACCCAAGCGCTCGGTGGTAAGCGCCATCACATTGAATAAAATAATAAAAAGCAGTCCCAGGATCAATGCATTCGGCAACCAGCTTGCCTCGAGGATACTGTCCAGTGCTAACAGATCAGCATTCAGGCTAAATCCTAAAGTTGCCGCCACCAGGTAATTGATCACAATGGCAGGATATCGCTGAATTCCGTATAATTTGAAACTCTTAAAGATCAAAAAGATCAAGCTAGAGCAGCCAATGCTCAGTAGAAGGTAGATCAAGCTTGTGGATTTAAGTAAAACCGATATTCATCACCTCTGATTCGCTGGGTACAGATCAACTCAGCATTGATCTTTGGAGATGCCACCCCTTGCCCAAATTGCTTTTGACCCGTAAAATGTCGAATCTCATCCCACCTTCCGTCATCTAGGAATCTTTCCAGGGTAAAAGCTCCGCCTTCAATGATGATCGAGTGGATCGCGGTTTTAAGGCAGTAAGCAAATAGGACATCGATCATTTGACCCTTTGGGTAACGTAAAAAAGTGAGCTGGCCTTTTTTTCCTTCTTTTAGGGTGTTCAGCACCACAGTGGGGGCGGCCTCATCGAACACTTTAGCGCTTGCGGGTACTTCCAACAGCGGATCAACTAAAAAACGGACTGGCTGCTTGCCGTTCGCTTCCCTTACCGTAAGCTCCGGATCATCTTGAAGAGCCGTTCGTTTGCCTACCAATATCCCCATTTCCTGAGCTCTCCATAAATGAACCAGCTGCTTGCTTAATGCAGATGTGATCCACGCATCTTTTACTTTCGAATCGGAGGGGAGTATACCTAAATAGCCATCGGCGGTGCTTGCCCATTTTAAGATCACAAAAGGTCTTTTCTTTTTATGGAGGCTAAAGAATCGCCGATTAAGCAACTGCCCTTCCTTTGCGCCAATTTCGGTCACCACCTCAATGCCTGATTTTTTTAGAAGTTCGACCCCTTTTCCGGCGACTTTGTCGGAGGGATCAAGATTGGCAATTACCACTCTTTTAAATCCCTTTTCCACGATCAAATTGGCGCAAGGGGGTGTCTTACCTTGATGTGAGCAGGGTTCTAAAGATACATAGAGGGTGGATTCCTTTAGCAATGATTGATTCTTCACCGCATTGATGGCGTTCACTTCTGCGTGCGCTTCGCCATACTTTTGGTGATAGCCCTCACCGATGATTTTATCTTGATGCACGATCACCGCGCCAACCATTGGGTTGGGCGCCACGCTGAATTGACCATTTTTGGCAATTTGAATGGCCCGTTTCATGTATTTTTGATCTTGTTTACCCACGATTTCAAAAGTAGAATAAAAAGCCATAAAGAATAGTGCAGCTGCAAGCTTATAAAAGTTCGCTGATCGAAAAGCTTCAGCGACGATATACGGTCAGGGAGGCAAAACAAATTGCCATCCGAATCTTCGAGGCTAAACTGGGCCTGAGACGCGCCGAACAGGTGTTGGAAGCCCAACAAGAATTAAATCCAGCTCAGACTGCCGAGATCGATCAAATGCTCGCTGAATTGGGCAAGGGAATCCCCATCGACTACCTCTTGGGTGAGACGGTTTTTTTTGGCTACGATTTCATCGTCGACCCATCGGTATTGATCCCGAGGCCCGAGACCGAGGAATTGGTGCAATTGATCCTGGAGCGCGAGACAGATCGGCAGCTCGAAATCCTCGATATCGGTACGGGTAGCGGCTGCATTCCCATAGCCTTAAAACTGGAAGGGAAGTACAAGCAGGTAGACGCTTGCGAGGTATCAGAGCCGGCGCTTAAGTTGGCGACAAAGAATGCGGCGAAGCTCAAGGCTGAGGTGAATCTATTTCTATTGGACATCCTGACTCAAATTCCCGAGGGCACTTATGAAGTGATCGTCAGCAACCCTCCCTACGTCTTTAAAGAGGAGCTAGATGGCTTGGATCCGAAAGTAGTAGAGTATGAGCCCAGGATCGCTTTAAGTCCGGAGGGGAAACCCCTACAGTTCTATCATAGGATCTTAAGTATCTTGCCTGAGTTTGCCAAGCCCGGAGCCCGTATTTACTTTGAAATTCACGAAGAAATGGGTGAAAAGGTGGATGTGCTGATGCGCCATTACGGCTTGCAGTCAGTTGAGGTATTGGAAGACATGTACGGGCGTGACCGCTTTGCCTTTGGCATTTACCCCTCCTGATCTACACCCATCTGCAGGCCTTTCAGCTGTTGATAAAGACCTTCATTGGCTTGTAGCTCTTCGTGCGTGCCTGACTCTACAATTCGACCTTCTTTAAGCACGAGAATGCGATCTGCTTTTTGGATGGTCGATAAGCGGTGAGCGATCACCAAGGAGGTTCTTCCCACCATCAATTGATCGAGGGCATCTTGAACCAGTTTCTCGGATTGAGAATCAAGAGATGAGGTGGCTTCGTCGAGAATTAAGATCTTGGGATCTTTCAGGATAGCTCTGGCGATGGCAATTCGCTGCCTTTGGCCTCCCGATAGCTGCACCCCTCTTTCGCCTACGATGGTATCAAACTTTTCCGGAAACTCCTCGATGAATTCGCTGGCATTTGCCTGTTCCGCCGCCTTCCATACAGCGGCTTGATCGGCCTTGGGATTCCCGTAAAGGATATTCTCATAAATGCTGCCACCAAACAAGAGTACGTCCTGCGGAACAATGGCCATCTGATCCCTTAAGCTTTCTAGCGCATAGCGGTTAATATTTTCTCCATCCAAGAGCACTTCACCCTTGCCGACAGGATAGAAATGCAGCAATAGCGAAGTGATGGTGCTTTTTCCTGCGCCGGATGGACCAACCAGCGCCACTTGCTCTCCAGAATTGATCTTGAAGTCGACCGATTTCAATACTTCAATGTCCTTCCGGTTGGGGTAGGCGAATGACACTCCTTTAAATTCGAGCTTGCCTTGACAGTTCTCTAGGGTCGCTTCGCCAGCCGATTCGACTTTTTCTTCTAAGATCTCCAAAAGGTTTTCGGTGGCACCAACTGCCTTTTGAAGTTGAGAGTAAAGATCAGCGATCCCGCCGAGGGATGCGCCCACGAAGACCGAATACAAGATAAAGGTGAAGAGGTCGCCCATGCTCATTTCTTGTGATTGTACCAGCACCACTCCATACCAGATCACGGCGATAATAGAGCCGAAAAGGCAGAAAATAATGAACGAAGCAAAAGCGCCACGCCACTTTGCCCCTTTTAGCGAGATCGAAATAATTTCATCGGTCTTGCCCTTGTAGCGTAGATATTCGAAACTTTCATTGACAAAGGCCTTTACTACCGCGATCCCTTGCAAGGTTTCCTCCACGATCACGTTGGAATTAGCCACTTCATCTTGAGCGGCCTTAGACAACTTTCTGATCTTTTTCCCAAACAATACCGCCACCACCACGACTACCGGCACCAGGGCCAGCATCAGGAAGGTGAGCTTGACCGACATATAGGTCAAGAGGGTCACTCCGATAATGATGATGATGATCTGACGTAAAAATTCGGCAATGGTAGTGGTAAGCGTTTCCTGTAAAAGGGAAATGTCAGATGCAATTCGAGAATTGAGCTCACCAACCCTTCTGCTCGAGAAAAAGCCCATGGGTAAATGGATCAAGTGCTCATAGGTAGCTTGCCTTAAAGTGGCGAGCGTTTTCTGGGTCACAATGGCAAAAAGGTAGATCCTGAAGTAGGAAAAAATGGCGTTAAGAAAGAATACTCCCAAAAGTAAGAGGGCGATCTCATTGATCTTTTCAATAAAGTCGCTGTTTGCCGCATCAATCAGCTTGCCGGTTAAGAAAGGAAAGACCATGGAAGCTCCCGAAGAAAGAAAAAGAAAGACCATGCCAATGCTGAACGTCCCTAAATAAGGTTTGACGTACTTGAATAAGCGAAGCGACTTTTTCAGGGTAGCTTTGTTGATTCGTTTTTTGTCGTCTGCTTCTTCCGTATTTCTCCTTCTGCCAAAACCGGCCATAAAATCCTTTTTGCAAAGGTAAACAAAGAAGTAGGGCAGCATTTTTTTTGAAATAAAATTTCCAAACCTATATTGCTTCTCGTTAAAAATATTGTACTTTTGCGCACTCGCTAATCGAGAAGAAAACAAAGAGATATGAAACGGACGTATCAGCCATCGAAAAGAAAGAGAAGAAACAAGCACGGCTTTAGAAGCAGAATGCAATCTGCCAATGGCAGAAAAGTATTAAGTCGCAGAAGATCTAAGGGAAGAAAGCGTTTATCTGTTTCTTCCGAGGCTAGAGCGTAAGAAGTGAAGCCACATAAATAAAATGAACAACCCCGATCGATTCGGGGTTTTTTTATTTTATAAATTTGAGTCATGAAGCGAATTGCAATAAATGGATTTGGACGAATAGGGAGGATGACCCTCCGGGTATTACTTCAAGATAAACACATCGAGGTGGTGGCCATCAACGATCTGGCAGAGGCAAGCACCATGGCCCATCTATTTAAATATGACTCGATTCATGGTATTTTTCCCGGGGAAATAAGCAGCACCGAACGGCATTTGGTGGTGAATGGAAAGAAGATTTTGCTGTGCAATGAAAAAGATCCGGCTAAGCTTCCCTGGAAAGAAAATGAAATTGACATCGTGATCGAATCGACCGGACTTTTCAGAGATCGGGAAACCGCTGGCTATCATCTTCAGGCCGGAGCGAAGAAAGTAGTGATCTCGGCTCCTGCAAAGGACGAAAGCATAAAATCCGTGGTCTTGGGGGCAAACGATGAGATCATTGATGGCAGTGAAGAAATCATTTCCAATGCATCTTGCACGACCAACTCCCTTGCTCCTTTAGTGAAGATCCTTGATCAAAGCTGCGGGATCGAGTCGGGATATGTCACCACCATTCATTCATATACCGGAGATCAGCGTTTGCATGATGCGCCCCATAAGGATTTGAGAAGGGCGAGGGCTGCTGCCATGAATATTGTGCCAACCACCACCGGAGCAGCCAAAGCCATTACCAAGATCTTCCCGCATTTGGACGGCAAGTTGGGAGGTGCTGGAATTCGAGTGCCGGTCGCTGATGGTTCACTGACTGATTTTACCTGCGTGGTGAAAAACCCAAAAAGTATTAAGGAGATCAACAGACTGTTCAAGGATGCGGCGGAAAATGAACTCAAAGGCATTTTGGCTTACACCGAAGATCCCATTGTAAGCGTGGACATCATTGGGAACCCCCACTCCAGCATTTTCGATGCTCAGCTTACTTCAGTGATCGGGAATATGGTCAAAGTGGTGGGTTGGTACGACAATGAAATGGGGTATTCGAATCGCCTGGGCGACTTGATTAAAAAGCTGGCTTAGCTTTATATGTTAGCTAGGCCTTCCACTGTGAAACTGATTACCTAAATTGGGGCGCGCCCCAATTTAAGATGTTCTTTTATGCGCGAGGACTCGCGGTCTGGTCGACATTATATTCTAACAGTTTAAGGCTTTCCTCCTCAAAAACTGCGTAGCTGCGGTAGTTCATCCATTCCCCTAGATTGACATATCTGGAATTTTCACCCACTTTCAAGTCCAATGGAAGATGCCTATGACCAAAAATGAAGTAGTCGATATGTTGTTTCTCAAGGTACTCTCTGCAATAGATGGCCAGCCACTCATTTTCTTCTCCTAAGAATTTTTCATCCTCATTTCGGTTGGCCCGGCGACTCTTTCCCGACCAGTAGTCGGCCATCCATATGCCAAAATTGGGATGCAGTCTGGCGAATAGCCATTGCCAAAAACGATTGGCAAACACCTTTTTGATGAATTTATAGCCATAATCACCGGGTCCCAAACCATCCCCATGTCCAATGAGAAACTTCTTTCCGTTAAAGGTCTTTTGAATGGGTTCTCGATGTAGCTTAACGCCCAATTCTTTCGGGAAATAGTCAAACATCCACATGTCGTGATTCCCGGTAAACAGATGAACCGGGATACCGGAATCGGTGAATTCCGCAATTTTTGCCTGAAGCCTCACAAACCCTTTAGGGATGGCCTTTTTGTATTCAAACCAGAAATCAAACAGATCGCCAACCAGATATAGTTCTTTGCACTTAGGCTTGATCTCATTCAGCCAACTCACGATCAGCTCTTCTCTCCTGCGACTGCTTTCATAGTCAGGCGCCCCAAGATGAAAATCGGATGCGAAATAGATATTATTGGCCTTTTTCAAGCGCTAGTTTAAAACTTCAGCCAATTTTTTATGCAAGGCAGGACCACGCAGATTCTTCCCAATCACCTTGCCTTCCTCATCGATCAATAAGGCAAAAGGTATGCTGCTCACCCCGTAGTCTCTGGCCGCTTCAGATTGCCAGAACTTAAGGTCGCTCACCTGGGTCCAGTTCAAGCGATCCTGCTCAATAGCTCTTATCCAGGCATCTTTGTTTCTATCCAAGGAAACACCGTAGATCTCAAAGCCTTTATCGTTGAATTTTTCATAAGCAGCCACCACATTGGGATTTTCCCTTCTGCACGGCTTGCACCAGCTAGCCCAAAAGTCGATCAATACCACCTTGCCTCTCAATGAGGAAAGGGCGATTGGCTCTCCAGTCGGACTGGGAAGGTTGATTTCAGGAACTTCGCTGCCCTTTGCAAAGCGACTTAATTCTACGAGACGGGCGGTGAAGTTTTTATAGAATCTGGAGTTGCTGAATTCATCTGCTAAACCAGACTTTACCTTTTGGTAATAAGCTAGATTTCCCTCGCCTTCCGCAGGCAATTGCTCGATCAAGGCCAAATTTGAAAAGAGCGTCGGATCTTCGTCGATCAGATCTTTGATCATTTGGTGCTTTTTTGCTTCCATCTCTTTGAAGCGCAAGCGAAATTCATTCACGATTGAGTCTTGATTTGGATTGCCCTGCAGTTGCTGAAATTGCCGATTCATTTCTTGTTCCTCCTGAAAGTTTGCTTGCAAAAAATGATTGAACTTCATCATTCTCACTGCATCTTTGGTGCCGCTCACTTCAATTTCCCCTGGATTACTGACGTTTCCGCTAACCATGACTTCTTCGCCAGACTGCAGGGGCAACACCAAGTTGATCTGCTCATTCAAAGTCACTCGGTAAAAACCCTTTTTCGCCGTTTGATAGTCGAAAGCAAAGCTGCCATCCTCTTTCACCAGTGCAGTGTCTACCGGGCCCGCTTTTGCCTGTAGCAGGTCGATCAAGTACAATTGCTTGGCGTTTAGGCCGTCCAGCTGTCCTTTAAGTATATAATCTCCTTCAGAACTCTCACTGCTACCACAAGCGATTAGAAGTCCGCTGAATAGCACAACGCCCATTACGAGGCTCTTTCTTATTTTCATTTTCAATCTGTTTTAATTTTCTAATTTCTCTTTTAAAAGACTGGAGGTAAGTTTTGGGTCTGCCTTTCCTTTGGAAGACTTCATCACTTCTCCCATAAATAGACCCATCAAGTTCTTATTGCCGGCCTTATAGGCTTCAACTTTGTCCGGATACTTATCCAATGCCTGATCAATGAATTGGGTCAGCGCATCGCTGTCGCTTTCCTGTAGCCAGTTGTTATCTTCAGCAAGCTTTTTTGGTGAAATTGCAGGCTGCTCAAGCAGCGCGGGGAAGATCTTTTGATTGGCGATGGTATTGGAGGTGCTTCCGGCATCTACCATGGCAATGATTTCAGCTAGTTGTTCCGGCTTGATCTGTAGTTCAGTGATGTGAATGGCTCGCTCGTTTAAGTAAGACTTCACAGCTCCATTCATCCAATTGGCAGCGGCTTTATAATTAGAGGTATGCTCGCAAAGCTCCAGAAAGAATAAGGCAAACTCTTTGTCTTCGGTAAGCACACTCGCGTCATAGTCTGAAAGTCCAAACGTTTTGGTCAGTTTTTCGAAGACCTCATTGGGCAAGGGAGGCAGTTCGTGCTTTACCGTTTCGATCTCTTCATCTTTCACAAAGATCCGCTGGAGGTCGGGTTCGGGAAAATACCTGTAATCGTGGGCCATTTCTTTACTACGCTGGGAGGTAGTAATACCTTTCACCGCATCAAATCCCCTGGTCTCCATCTGCACGCTGCCACCCGTTTCGATCAGCTCTATTTGTCTCTTGGCTTCGAATTCGATGGCTCGATACACATTTCTGATCGAGTTTAGGTTTTTGGTTTCGGTACGCTCACCCAATTCAGTACTTCCTTTTTTTCTCACCGATACGTTGGCATCGCAACGCATGCTACCTTCTTCCATATTGCCGTCGCAGATGTCGAGATAACGCACTAATTTTCTGACTTCGGTAAGGTAGTTGTATGCCTCTTGCGGACTTCTTATATCCGGTTCTGAAACCAACTCAAGCAGCGGAACGCCTGCACGATTCAGATCGATCAAAGTGTGATAAGGGTCTAGATCGTGAATACTTTTTCCTGAGTCTTCTTCCATGTGGATCCTGGTGATTCCAATGCTTTTAGGAGCCTCGTGTTCATCCTTGATCAGGATCTCTCCTCCATTGCACAGCGGTGTGCTGTCTTGGGTGATCTGGTAGCCTTTGGGCAGATCGGCATAGAAGTAGTTCTTTCTGGCAAATTGGTTTTCTTCACGAATTTTACTTCCGCAAGCCAGACCCAATTTTATACCGTATGCTAAGGTCTTGCGATTGAAATTTGGAAGGGTGCCGGGATGACCCAAAGAGACCGGGCTGACATTGCTGTTGGGTAGCGCTCCGAAGGCTGTAGAATCGGAGGAATATGCCTTGCTATTCGTTAGCAACTGAATGTGGATCTCTAATCCTACTACCACTTCATAATCTCCAAACATGTCTTCTTTTCTCATTGATTGCAAAATTACCAATTCGCATTGACGCAAATGGGTTAAGCCAGTTGCAAGATCAAGTCGTTAAATATAGAAGCGAGCTTTGGCGAGGCGGCCTGAGCTACTTCTTGTACTTCTTCATGACTGATTTCCACGATCTGTCCCTCAACGCCCATGTCTGAGATCACGGATATCCCCAATACTTTCATGCCGGCGTGCACGGCTACAATCGTTTCAGGAGTGGTAGACATGCCCACAGCATCAGCGCCGATTTTTCGAAAGTAAGTGTATTCCGCCGGCGTCTCGTAGGTTGGTCCGGAAGTTCCCAGGTATACCCCTTCTTTCAGGTCGATCTCCTTTTGTGTAGCGATCTGCTTGGCTAATACTCTCAACTCTTTGGTATAAGGGTCGCTCATATCCGGGAATCGAGGTCCCAGTTCATCGATGTTTTTGCCCCTAAGAGGATTGTCCGGAAAGTGGTGGATGTGATCCTCGATCAACATCAAGTCGCCAATTTTTTGCTCAGGATCCAATCCTCCACTGGCATTAGAAAGAAGGAGGCATTCAACTCCCAGGGCTTTGAACACGCGAATGGGGAAGGTGGCTTCTTTCAAGGAGTAGCCTTCATAGTAGTGAAATCTCCCTCTCAGCGCCAAGACTTGCTTGTTTGCTACAGTGCCGTAGATCAATTCGCCGTGATGGCCTTCTACCGTGGAAACCGGAAAATGAGGGATCTGTTCGTAGGGGATGCGAGCCTGGATCTCTATTCTTTCGGTGAAGTCGCCTAAACCAGAGCCCAGGATTACCCCAACTTTCACCTCTCCTTCTAGGGAAATGGCCTTGCGAATATATCTAGCTGATTCTTGTATACGATCTAACATGAGCATTTATTTCTGAGATGAATTCGTCTTCACCCTGTTTGTGAAAAGCGATCTGTATCGGTAAAACAAAAACAGGGATGTTTTGCAATTTTTCGAGGTCTATTTTGGTGGCATCTTTTTCAGTCAGCACCAATGCCTTTTTATTGCTGAAGATGTCGGCAAACTTTTCGTGGATTTTCTGATAGTCTTTGTCCGTAAAAAAATGATGATCTGGAAAACGAATCGATCTTACCTCGGTAGCATGCCTTTTTAAAAAAAGCAGCAGCGGTTTTGGGTTGGCGATGGCACTCACCAGAAGAAATTGATACTTACCCAATACCTTTTTTTTGTCGGAAATGATCCGCGCCGCCTCATTCAAAGCGCTTAGTGACTGATATTCGATGTAGGAGAAGAATACCTTTTGATAGGCTTCAGGGTTGATAATGGAAGTGATTCTTCGAATTTCTAAGGGTGAAAGTACCTCCGGACTTTTGCTTACGACAATCAAGTCTGCTCTTTTGGCCCCTCTTCTCGGTTCTCTAAGTCGGCCTGATGGCAACGGAATATCTTCGGTGTAGGGTTTGGTGTAATCTGTAAGCAGTATATTCAGTCCGGCTTTCACCGCCCGGTGTTGAAAAGCGTCATCAAGTAAAATAAGCTCTGGCGGCAGGTCTTGTTGCATAAGCTTCTCGATGCCTCTTCTTCTTTTTTCATCAACGGCGACTGTAACGTCCTTGAACTTTTTCATTATTTGATAGGGCTCGTCGCCTATCGTACTTGCGTCATCGGTTTCATCTGCGAGCTTGAATCCTTTGGTCTTTCTTTTATACCCTCTACTTAAAACTGCAATTCGGTACTTGCTTGCTAACTCCCGAATGATGTATTCGGTATGGGGCGTCTTTCCCGTTCCTCCTACACTTAGATTGCCTATAGAGATCACAGGCACTTTGAAGCGCTTGCTTTTAAATAACCCATAATCGTAAAGGGCATTTCTGATCAGGCTCATGAGGGCATAGATGAGCGTGAACGGTAGCAGTACTATTTTTAGAATGACTCCCAATCTTGTTTGGGTTTTGCCGACCAAATTACATAAAGCATTAATTTCTGTTACTTTGAACGACCCAAAACCTCGAAGATGAAAGCACGGCAGCTTATAAGCTATCTAGAAGAACTCGCTCCCAGATCCTTTCAAGAAGATTACGATAACTCGGGCTTGATGTGCGGCGATCTTGAACTGGATGTAAATTCAGCCATGATCAGTTTAGATTGCACGGAAGAGGTGGTCAATGAGGCCATTGAAAAGAAGGTGAACCTCTTGATCTGCCACCATCCCTTGATTTTTGGAAATTTGAAGTCGATCAGTGGAAGATCAGAAGTTGAACGTTGTTTGATCAAAGCGATCAAAAATGACCTCATTATTTATGCCATTCATACCAACCTAGACAATGTGATCCGAGGGGTGAATGCCAAGATTGCAGAAAAGATCGGCTTAGTGGATTGCCAAATTCTCAGACCGAAAAGAGGGTTGCTGAATAAGCTGGTATTCTTTGTCCCTAGTGATAAGATGGAGCAAGTAAGAAATGCCGTTTTCGAGGCCGGAGCCGGCGAAATTGGAAATTATAGTCACTGCAGCTTCAATGTAGAAGGAGAGGGTAGCTTCATGGCGAATGAAGCAGCTAAGCCTCACTTAGGAAGGAGGGGAGAGGTGCATTTCGAGAAAGAGCGGCGTGTGGAAATCATCTTTCCCACCCACATGAGCGATAAGATCGTAAGCAGCTTAAAAGAAGTCCATCCGTATGAAGAAGTGGCTTATGACCTTTACCCTTTGAACAACTCATGGCAAGAGGTGGGAAGTGGCTTGATCGGAAAGCTTGAAGAGCCTATGTCAGCCGAAGCATTTCTGTCCGAGCTGAAAAACAAGATGAAGAGCCAATGCGTTCGTCACACCGCTCTGGTGAAAAAAAACATTCAAAAAGTAGCCCTCTGTGGTGGCTCAGGAAGCTTCCTGTTGCAAGATGCCATCCGGCAGCAAGCCGATATCTTCGTGAGTGCAGATTTTAAATACCATCAGTTCTTTGACGCAGCAGGCCAGATCGTAATCGCCGATATCGGACATTATGAAAGTGAACAGTATACCCCCCAGTTGATACAGGAATATCTTCAAGAAAAAATTCCTAATTTTGCCCTCTATTTATCGGCTATAAAGACCAATCCAATTAATTACGTATAAAGAGATGGCGAAGAAAGCAACAACTAAGGAAGCAACCGTTGAAGAACGTTTACAGGCACTTTACGATTTGCAGGTAATTGATTCAAAGATCGACAAGATCAGAACCATTCGTGGGGAATTGCCTCTAGAGGTTCAAGATCTGGAAGATGAGGTTGCCGGTTTAGAAACCAGAATTGAGAAAGCGGATGAGGCGATCAATGCTTTGGAATCTGACATTTCATCCAAAAAGAATCAGATCGAAGAATCAAAGGCAGCCATTAAAAAATACGAAGAGCAGCAGAAGAATGTGAGAAACAATCGTGAATTCGATTCCTTAACGAAGGAGATCGAGTTCCAAGCGCTTGAGATCGAGTTGTCGGAAAAGCGAATCAAGGAGTACAAAGCCAAGATCGAAGGAAAGCAAGAGATCAACGATGCGTCTAAAGAAAAGCTCAAAGAGACTAAGAACGAACTCGATCACAAAAAGAACGAATTAGACGAAATAATCGCTGAGACCGAGAAAGAAGAGAAATCACTTCAAAAGGAATCAAAAAAAGCGGAAGAGGTGATCGAAGACAGATTGCTCACCGCCTATAAGCGAATTCGAGAGAACGCCAGAAATGGATTGGCGGTTGTGCCGGTTGAACGATCTGCTTGTGGGGGTTGCTTCAACAAGATCCCACCCCAGCGTCAATTGGATATTAGCACCCACAAAAAAGTGATTGTGTGTGAGCATTGTGGTAGAATTTTGATCGATCCGAAAATGGCAGGCATTGAAGTGGTCGAAGAAAAGCCAAAGCCAAAACGAAGAAGCCGAGCGAAGAAGGCTAGTTAATTCGGCTTTACCTTATCATTTAATTGAAGCGACTTCTGATCAGAAGTCGCTTTTTTGTATGCTTCGATTCCTGGTTTTGACTTTTCGTCTGGCCTTCCTGTTTTTCTTTTTAGCGACATTCGTTCGAGGCCCAATTTTCTCTCGGCCAAAAATTAAGTTCATGCCAAATCTCAGATGCACATTTCTCGCGTGTTGAGGCTGAAACAGGCCTATGGCATTATCGGTCATTAAATAGAATTGAATAGGCCCGGGATCCACTGTGATGCCCAATCCCAGATTATCAAAAGTGTGATTCAAACTCGAGTATGCTCCACTAAGCCGGATCAACTTGCTTAGCTGCCGACTGTAGCTGATGCTAAATGAAGGGCGAAGTTTGGCTGCGAAAATGTCATTCCTGATCAAAAAGTTTAACTGACTAAACTGATCAATATTAAGAGAGGAACCGATAAAAACGCGGCTCACCAGCGGAGAGCGGTAACTTTCTTTACCTTCCTCTACGCCTAAATTAGCTTCCAAAGAGTCGAGCACGCGATCGAACGAAGTCTCATTTCCCAGTTCCTGATTGGGGTCAGTAAACGAATTGATCTCGATTCCATCGTAGGTAAAATCACCCTCCCCAAAATAATGCATGTTATAGTCGTTCCAATTTATGGACCCCCAATCTACCACGCTGGCACTAAAGCTCAATTGCTCGTTCATCTGATAGTGTGCCCCAAGGTCAAACGCAAAGCCATGATTGTTTCTTTCACTTAGATACTCTAAATCAGATTCCTCGAATGCGGAAGGCAAGTCGATCCCCGAACTCCGAATGGCGAAATTGGTATTGGCACGAAGTGCGTAAGTTTCAGGGTCTGTGCGAAAATTGATATCCATCCGTTCGGTATAGATGTTTTCCATGCCGTAGAGATATTTGGCTCTGGCTCCTAGCCTCCATTTTTCGCTCAACTGAAGTGAGGCACCAAGGCCATACTCTCGATAATGCGACGCATTCAGGCCCAGACCGTCAAAATTGGCGTCTCTGTTCTCAAAAGCGGCATTGCCGCGATAAATGAACCTCACCATGTCACGGTTAATACCGAAATTGAAAGCCGCCACTTCAGAAACGTTAAAGTGGACTTGCAATTTTTCGCTTAGCGTAATGCCAAAGGAGAGAAGATCTACTCTGGCGCCCATGCTTAGGTAGTTGTTTTCCTTCATGTCCGATAAGAGCCGGTCGAAATCTAGCAGCAGGGAATCGCCGCTCTTGACCACCAGGTCGGAATAGCGGAAGCGGTTGCTATACTCCAGATCCACTGATGAAAGCGCAGGAATGCCAATGAAGAATTTACCATCGAACCGATTTGCCGGATTGGTGTAAGCAGATTGCGGGATGTCTTGCTGGGAGTAGATCAGAAGATCTCCTTGGGCTTGCAAAAAGCCGGTGAATAGGATCAGTAAAAAAGAAATCGAGATCTTTTGCATTTCAATCAATCAAAATTTCCGCTTTGAGCCCTACGGCAACCTGCAAGCGATGATCTTCTTTAAATCGCACATTTCTGCCCTGACTTACTTCACTGGTATTCAGTTCGGCCGCAATGATCGCAAAGCGACCATTTTCTAGCTTTTCCAATCGCTCGCGATTGATTTGGGCATCAGTGATTTTACGCACACTCCCAATGGCATCTCCATTTGCATCGATATTGGCTGCAGGAATAGTTACCGCTGCACCCATTTCATATAGCGAATCAATGGGATTGAACAGAGAATCCAGAAAATACAACTGCAGGGTGGTTTCTACCGGAAAACTGTTTTCCGCAATGAGGCGAATCGTTCCATTGTCGACATCGTCGACCACTTCAAAGTTCAGGTCGATGGTATCCACTAGGCTAAAACCTTGCACTCTACCCTCAAAAGGGATCTTTAGAAATACATCTAGACCAATTCCACTGGTATCCGTGATAAAATTGCGCTGGGTTTTTCCTTCAGGATTGAAATCCGCCCTGCTCTCATAGACAATTTCCTCCACTAGAAAAGAGATGATTTCATCGATGTTTGAGTTGAGGTTGTTCAGATCAATGTCTGTATTGGCAATGCCATAGGCGGTTGGCGAATTGAGGCGCCTGAGGTTCTTTTGATTGGTGATGGGATCGGTTGGGAGGTCCATATCAATGAAATTGGCACCGCTTTGATCGGGATTGAGTGCCCTTAAGGTTTGAAAATCAAGATTGACCGGTAAACCGAATGAATTTCGAATATCGATTTCCAGCTTGGGGTTTGACACGAAGAAAACCCCGGCTTTAAAATTCTTAAAGAGGTTCACCCGCACGGTATCTTCTTCCAGTTGCAAGGATTCTTGTCCAATATAGCCGGCAAACTTACGGTAGTCTAGCGATTCAATCCTTCCCCTGAAGACCATCTCGTCGGCACTAGACGACGGATTGCCCTGAATGGGATTGATCGTCATTCTCACCTGGATCGGGATCCGATTAATTGAACTTCCACCTTCCGTCATGTCGACAGTATAGTTTTCGAGACTTCTGCTCACATTTGCTACGGTGGGGCTGGATCCATTTGAAGCGTTCAGCGTTTGAAGGATCAACAACCTTTGGCCAGACTGATTGCGTACGGAAGGAAACTCAAAACGAAGGTCAATGTCATGCTGATATGTAGACTCCACATTCAGAGAAAGCAAACCGGTTTTTAAAAGCACCGAATCAATTTCGATCGTAGAGCTAAAATTGATGGTGTAACTGCTGTCTACGACGATTGGCGGAGAAACGCTAGGGATACGGATCCCGCTTATTCTTCCATTGAAGGTTTGTGAAGGGAGGTCTACTATCGTATTGCCTAATTGAGAGAAAATGCTGCCCTCATAAATGATTTCCAGAACCCCACTATTCGGATCTACACTGATCAATTCATTGGTGTCCCTGATTAGAATGTCCTCAAGGTCTAAAGTGGAGTTGACCAAAGGAATGGCAAGTTCAGGCCGCCATTCACCCGCCCCAATATCTTCAAAGTCGAAGTAGTCATCGGTGCAGGCATTGATGCCCAAGAGGATCAAAATGCTCAGCAGGAAGTGTTTGCTTGCCTTGTTCATCGGTTTTCAACCTTTTAAAGGTAGGTGTTTTGTCGGGTTTTTACCACTTGATCTCTAGTTGCTTAGGCAAGAGTTGAAAGCTCTTTCGATGGTGTTCGGTGATGCCGTATTCTCTTATTGCTGCTCTATGCTTTACGGTTGGGTAACCACAATTGTTGCTCCAGCCATATTCCGGATGCAGCTGAGACAGTTCTTCCATGTGTTGATCGCGATGAGATTTGGCTAAGATCGAGGCAGCCGCGATGCTTTGAAATTTCCCATCTCCCTTGACTATACAGAAGTGTGGTTTATCGTGGTAGGGGTTAAATCGGTTGCCATCGATCAAGAGGTGATCGAAAGCTTTAGGGATCTGATCAATTGCCCGATGCATCGCAAGGAAAGAGGCGTTCAAAATATTGATCTCGTCGATCTCTTTGGGTTCTACTTTGCCTACGGCCCAGGTGGTATGCTCTTCGATCCAGCTGCGCAGGCTATTTCGTTGCTTTGCATTCAGTTTCTTAGAATCATCCAGCAGGTCGTTGGTATGGTCTTTTTCTAAGATCACTGCAGCGGCATATACCGGACCAGCCAAGCAGCCTCTACCTGCTTCGTCGCAGGCCAATTCAATGCTGCCTTTCTTGTAGTGAGAGCTAAGACTCATCCCGCAAACATTTCATAGCAGACTCCCATAAGAGATCGGCGGTCTTCTCCCAACTAAAGTGATCAAGCCGCTTCTTTCCTTTCCCGATCAAAGTGTCGCGAAGTTTTGGGTCATTGGTAACGGACTCCATTTGCGCGGCGATCGATTTGAAGTCATCTGCTTTTGCATAAAGTGCGGCATCGGCTGCCACCTCAGGCAGGGAGGTATGTTTTGCGGTAATTACCGCGGTGCCGCATTGAAAAGCTTCCAATATTGGGATTCCAAAGCCCTCAAAAAGTGGAACGTAGAGCAGGGCAATGGAGGCAGAAAGTAAAGCGGCCAGCTCTTTATCATCAACTCTTGAGGTGAAGATCACATCGTCCTTAAAATTCATTGATGAGTAAATAGCTTCTAATTTATTCGTCCACCATTTCCGGTTACCAACCACCACCAATTTCTCTTCGGTATTCGAATGCTTCTTGAAATGGTCAAAGGCCAGAAGCGTATTTTCAAGATTCTTTCTAGGATGAATGGTCCCTACGAAGATGAAGAAGTCGGTTCCCTGGGTATATTTTTCCTTGGCCTTTATCACCGCTTCGGAAGTGCTTTTAAAGTTGCCGTTAACCCCATTGTAAACCACGTCGATCGCCGTATTTTTTATGCTTAGGGTGTGGGCGATGTCTTTTTTTGAGAATTCGGAAACGGTTGCAATGCGGTTGGCCCTTTTGGCGTATTTAGGAAAATAGTGCGTTAGAAAAAGTCGATGGGAATATGCCAGGCTCTCTGCTTGATGAAAGAAGTTGAGGTCGTGGATCACCGAAAGCGATTTTGCTTTTAGCTTCGGGGGCACCCAGCCCTCAGGAGAGATAAAAAGATCGAATTGGTTTCGGTTGAGGTAGTTTTTTAGGCGGTGTTCAAACCAAATGTACCATAGAATTGGATGTCTTGCTGGCGGCCCAAGAGACACATTCTTGGTGTGTTTTCCGAAATCGATCGGAGGGGGCTGGCGATCGAAAATAAAGGTAAATTCAGCTTCAGGATGCTTTTTGCAAAGCACCTCAAAGCTCTCCAGGGTAAAACGCGCGATCCCATCCATCTTATTTGGAACCAATAAGCGACTGTTTACCGCTATTTTCATCTTATCGGGCCTTTTCTACTAAGAAATTGATGCCAAAAAAGAAGTATTCTTTGAGAAAGTCATTCTTTTTCCAGAGCGCTTGCTCTTTCTTCACCTTGGCCTCTGCTTTTTCGTTGGGGAACATGAAGGGCAAGAAGTACCGAATGTACTGTACACTTTTTGGGTCGATCTGAAAGCCCTGTTTGGAAAACTCTTTTTCCCACTTTTTAAGACTTCGAATGTTTTCGTTGCCTAGCAAAATGTGTTTATCCAATTTCTCATCGTAGATCTTAATGATCCTTTTATTGCCCCGTTGCAAGAACAATTTGGCATTTTGAATTAGATTATTGCCATTCTCTTCGATGATCAAAAGCTTTCCATGATCGCTTAGCACCTGATGGAATACCTCTAGGGCGTCCTGCAAAGGCTCCAAGTGATGCAAAGTGTCCTGGATGATGATCAAGTCATAAGCGGCTTTGTCAAATTGATGATCGAAAAGATCTTCGTAAGAATAGGTGAAAAGGCTCATGTCGCCGTACTGCGACCAGTAATCTAAGCGCTTTGGTAGTTGTTGGATGTAGTGTTCCAGCGTGGTACCGTGAGATTCGATGCCGTTTATGGCCAGGAAAATGGCGGTGGTCCCGAATCCACATCCGCAATCCCAGATCCGTGGCTTTTTACCGTCTTTCAAGTGATCATAAATGTATTGAAGGCGCTGGCAGAAATACGCTTTTCTATATTCGAAACGGGCTTCGTTCTGGAGGTATTTGTAGTAATAACGAAGGGCCTCATTCTCTTTTAGCTCCTCCAAAAAGTGATCGAAAAACTCCTCTACGCTCATCCCTATGATCTGGTAAAAAGCACAAATATACTGAGCCTCTAAGAATTCAGCTTTTCAAACGCTTTGCTTTAATTTGTATTTCACACCAGCTCGATGCAAAAAAAGTTCGTAGGCAACCTCCTTTTTGTCCTGTTACTCAACTTATTGGTCAAACCCTTTTGGATTTTGGGAATCGACGTAGCGGTTCAAAACAGAGTAGGGGCGGAAGAATATGGGCTTTATTATCCGATCTTCGGATTTTCCATCCTTCTGAATATCGTGCTCGATTTCGGCATTACCAATTACAATAACAAGAATATCGCTCAGCATAGTCACATGTTGGGGCGTTATTTTTCCGGTATCTTCAATATCAAGCTGCTGCTGGGTCTGATCTATTTGGTCTTGACCCTTTCCTTGGGTTTTTTGATCGGCTATCAGGGTAAAGCCATTTATTTGCTGCTTATTCTTAGTCTCAATCAGTTCCTTGCTTCAGCTATTTTGTACTTGAGGTCGAATCTGTCCGGCCTACATTTATTCAAACTGGACGGCCTTTTGTCGGTGACAGATCGACTGTTGATGATCGGGATATGCGGATACTTGCTCTGGTCAGATCATTTTGAAGGGGTGTTTGAGATCGAATGGTTTGTGTATGCGCAATTTGCTGCCTATTTGGTCACCGCCTTGATCGCCTTTTTTGCGGTGTGGAGTAAAGCGACTTTTTTCAAGCCTCGCTTTGATCTGGTCGTATTCAGACTCATCCTGAAAGAAAGTTTGCCTTTTGCACTACTGGTGCTGTTGATGTCTTTCTACTATCGGCTAGATTCGGTTATGATCGAACGCCTGTTGATCGATGGGCAGTATCAAGCCGGGGTTTACGCTCAGGCCTACCGGATTCTGGAGGGTTTTAATATGTTTGGTTACTTGTTTGCCGCTATTCTCCTGCCGATCTTCTCAAGGATGATCAAAGACCGAGAATCGGTCAATGAATTATTGCGGACTTCCTTTAACTTGATCTTCATTCCTTCAGTGAGTATCGTTTTTATCGCCTATTTGTTCCCGGAAGAAGTGATGGGCCTTCTCTACCTTGCCAATGTGGAAGAATCGGCTGAGGTATTTCAAATATTGATGGGTTCTTTCATTGCCATCGCCTTGAGCTACATCTACGGCACTTTGCTTACCGCCAATGGGAACCTAAAGGAGTTGAATATCATTTCTGCGATCGGCCTTGCTTTAAACCTCACCTTGAACTTCTGGTTAATTCCTTCTTTTGGGGCAGAAGGAGCCGCCATCGCCACTTTGTTCACTCAGCTTTTAGTAATCAGTAGCCAGTTATTCTTTGTAAAGAGAATATTCAAGCTCTCCGTTCGTTACCCTATACTATTGAGAAATTTTATTGTGATCCTTTTGATTATAGCTCTGTCCTACGGGGTGCTTGAGTTCACTGATTCGATGGTATTGACCATCACGACCATTGTGACTTCAAGCTTGCTTTTGCCATTTTTTGGTGGCTTGGTAAGCATGAAGGAGGTACTCAAAATTATTAGAGCCTAAGAATCATGGTGATTTTGCATAATTTTGCTCCCTTTAATTTGTCCTTTACCAGATGACTGAATCAAAATACGATATAAACTCCAGCGGAGTGCTTTCATTTATGGGCAAGTGGAGGAATGTGCTACTTTCTACCACTTTATTGGCGTTGATCAGTTCCTTGGTGTTTTCGTTTTTCATCGACGATAAGTACGAATCATCGGTCATTTTATTCCCATCTACCACCACTTCGATCTCTAGAGCATTACTCAACGACGAAAACTACCGGGAGAAGGATTTTTTAGAGTTCGGTCAAGAAGAAGAAGCGGAGCAAATGATCCAGATCCTACGTTCGGATGAAATTCGGTGGCAGATCATGGAAAAATTCGATCTGATGAAGCATTATCAGATCGATCCGGAAGATGAGTTCAAACAAACCAGCCTAAATCGCGAATTCGACAAGAACATTGACTTTTACCGCACCAAGTTTCGATCCGTGAAGATCGAAGTGCTCGACAGAGATCCGAAGTATGCAGCCGACATCGCCAATGAAATTGCCAGACTCTATGATGAAGTGAGAAATCACATGCTAAAGAAAGTAGCCGTTCAGGCACTGGAGATCGTGGAAGGGCAATACAAGCAGTTGAAAACAGAAATCGCCCTGATGGAAGATACCCTCAACCTTATCCGCAGTAAAGGGGTGCAAGACTATGAAACCCAAGTTGAAGTGCTGTCTGATCAATATGGAGCGGCCTTGGTGCGTGACAACTACAAGGCAGCCAGGGTCATCAAGAGCAAGCTGGATACCCTATCCAAGTTTGGAGGTAAATACCTCAGTTTGGATCAGCAACTTGAATATGAACGGGAAAAATTAAGTGACTTGCGTAAAGTTTATGCGGAAGCGAAGGTAAATGCAGAGTCGACCATCGATCAAAAATTTGTGGTGAACGAAGCAAAAGCGGCAGAAAAACCTTCCTATCCCGTTCGATGGCTGATCGTGAGTGTTTCCACCTTAGCTACATTCTTATTTACCATGATCATTTTGATCATCATTGACCCTAGACAATAAGCACATGGAACAACCGAAGGGGAACGCATATCTAAGATCGAACGTCAACTTACTTCAGTTTGCCTGGAGATACTGGTATATTTTTCTTTTGGTTATCGTAGTTTCAGGGGCATTGGCAGTTGTTTTTTCCGGGCCCACTTTCATTCCACCAAAATACGACTCTCATGCGGTGATCTATCCGGCCAATTTAGGGATTTACTCCGGGGAAACTCGCTTGGAGCAAATGCAGCAATATCTTGAATCTGAGGCGATCCGAGACACAATCATCCGAAAGTTCGACCTCTATAAGGAGTACGAACTGGATCCAGAATATCCTGAGGCCAAAGCCATTATGATATACCTCTACGGAGAGCACATCGGCTTTGAAGAAACGCGTTTTGAATCCATTCGCATCAAGGCTCGTTCTACTGACCCGGTTAAAGCCAGAGACATTGTAAAGGAGATCATCTTTCAACTTAATCACCTGATCAGAGAAACTGAACGCAGTAAGTACAAGGAAAATCTCGACATGTACCAAGAGATGGTGTCCCAAAAAGAGCAACAGATCGATAGTCTGGAAAAGCGAATTGCCCACATCAGCACCACTTACAATATCATCGACCTTAGCTCTCAGAGCGAAAGGGTCACTGAAGGATACCTTCAATTTTTGTTGAAGGGCAAAAAGGGCAAGGAGTTTGAAGAAACCAAAGCAATCTATAACAATTTAGAAAAGTATGGCAAGATGCTCGACAGGCTTCATGTGCAGGTGGATGAGATCATGGTGACCTATGCCGAGTTATTGCTTGAATTGGATGAGGCAAAACGAAATTACACCAAATACATCACCTATTCGAATGTGTTGGTGAACCCTGAAGTATCTGATAAAAAAGCCTACCCGATCCGTTGGCTCATCGTGCTTAGTGCGGTGGCTGCCGCTACCTTGTTTACTTTCATTGGGCTTACGGTAGTAAAATACTCGCCTAAAAAGCAGTAATGGATAACGCCCTAAAATCGAATTGGGCTCTTATTCTGAGCTTTCTCTTTATCATGGCGAATAGCGCTTTGATTGCCCTGGAGCAGTACTGGTTTTCTTTAGTTCCTTTTGTTTTGGTACTGGTGATCTTGGCTTTTGTGGCCATGGATAAGTTGATGTGGTTCATCATCTTTAGCACCCCGCTATCCCTTAATCTCGAGGAATTGGATCTGGGCGGTGTAGGCATGTTCGTGCCCACTGAACCCTTACTGTTTGGCGTGCTGCTTATCTTTTTGATGAAGCTACTCTACGAGCGATATTTTGAAGAAAAAGTGGTTTATCATCGAATGAGTAAAGCCCTCTATTTCCATCTCGCCTGGATCTTGGTTACGGTCATCACCAGCAGCATGCCGCTGATCTCCATTAAGTTCTTCTTGGCAAAGCTCTGGTATATCGTCGCCTTCTATTTTATTGCTACTCAATTATTTGCCAAACTAAAGCACATTCGCACTTTCTTTTGGGCCTATCTTATTCCTTTAAGCATTGTGGCCTTATATACCTTCTTGCATCATTCGCAATACGGCTTTGCAGAACGTCCTGCTCATTGGGTAATGCAACCCTTTTTCAAAGACCATACGGTGTATGGAGCGGTTTTGGCCATGATGTTTCCCATTGCACTTTTCTTACTTACGGCGAAACGATACGCCAAGTATCGCTTGCTCACGGCTTTAATGACCGCGATTCTGGTACTGGGTATCATTTTCTCGTACGGCAGAGCAGCTTGGATATCTCTGCTTGCTGCCTTTGCGGTTTCATTGATCTACCTTTTTAAGCTCAAGAAGGTCTTCGTCTTCTCGATCGCAGGTCTGGTCTTAATCTTTATCGGAGTTTTCTGGACAGATATCATCAATGTATTGGAAAAGAACGAGCAAGATTCAACCTCTGAGAATCTGACTGAACATGTGCAATCCATTACCAATATTTCTACCGATGCATCTAATCTGGAAAGGATCAACCGTTGGAAATCTGCGGTCAGAATGTTCGAAGCTCGTCCTCTTTTTGGTTTTGGCCCGGGAACTTACGCCTTCCAATATGCTCCTTTCCAATCTTCTGATGACCTTACCATCATCAGTACCAATGCGGGAGACATGGGTAATGCTCACTCTGAGTTTATTGGGCCGCTAGCAGAAATGGGCCTCTTAGGTCCGATAACTTTCATTATTATCATCATCGTATTCTATTCGATCTCAGCGCGACTTTATTATACCTTGCCCAAGTCAGAGCTTCGGGCGATCGTTTTCTGGGTCACCCTTGCGTTTAGCACCTACATCATCAATGGCACCTTAAACAACTTTTTAGATACCGATAAAGCAAGTGTGCCATTCTGGTCTTTCATTGCCATTATGGTGTGTATCGACTTACACAAAGAGAAATTTCTCAAGGAAGAAAGTCGACCGCTAGAAAAGTGATGTCGTCGCTGATCCCGCTGCTTTTCTTCAATTGATTGATCTTTTGCAGCAGATTTTTTTTGAGTTGGTTCACATCAGAAGACCGCTGAATGATCGAGACCAACTCTGCCGTTTCGACCTGCTCACCCTCTTCGTTTTCGAGTTCAGAAACACCATCAGTGAATCCCAATAGGGTAGAAGGCTTGCTGATCTTTATCTTGCCGGATTCGATTGAAGGGAGTTGATCGAACATGCCCAGCACGGTGCACCCTTTTTGAAGCAGTTTGATCTCCTCGCCATCTCGCAATATAGCCGGTTGGTGCCCTGCATTTAAATAGTTCAGTACTTTTTTCTTTCTATCGTAGATGGCCACGAAGAGAGTGATGAATTTTTCATACCGAGCTGAATCGATCACTTTTTCGTTACAAAGGGAAACCAGAGTAGATAGGTCGTCATTCAGCTTGATCATTGCTCTTAAATTGGCTTGAAAATTGGCCATCAAAAGGGCGGCAGACATTCCTTTTCCGGATACGTCCGCAATCAAAAAGGCGATCCGGTCTTCATCCAAGTCGATGACATCGTAATAATCCCCCCCTACTTCTGAATGAGGTTCATAATATGCTTCCACCCTGAGTTCTTGATCATGAGGTAGCTTCCTGGGAAAAAGAAGGCTTTGCATGTTCTGGGCCAATTCCAACTCTTTTTTAACCTCTACTTGTTTAATGTATTCTTTATTGAGGCGTTTATTTTCGAGGGCTACCACCACGATGTTAGCCAGAGTTTGAATGAACTTGAGGTGCTTGATAATTGGACTGATCTCTATGCGCTGATCTTCAAGGTCTGCTAGTAGCAGACAGGCTAGCGGGGCCTCGTCGTGCAAGACCGGCACCACAATGTCGAATAGTTGAGATTGCATTACCTCTGAAGAGGTGAGGGTAGAGATCTCGGGATGGGCGGCCACAATTTCCTCAATTGGGTAACCCCTAAGTTTTCGTTTGTCTACTTTTTTGCTTAACGCGGGCTTCCAGCCATTATCAAAGACGTAAAGCACGAATTTGCCAATATCTAGGGTAGAGGTAAGCACTTCTTCAAAGATCTGGTATAGTGCAGTCTCAGAAGAATTGTTATTGATCGCATTGGTAATTTCCAACAAAGTGTTGAGCTTGGAGTTGGAAAGTTGCAATCGTCCTTTTACCCGGCTTTCCCGTTCACTGTTCATTGGCTTTTAGTTTCTCGATCAATTGAGGCAACGACCGAATATAAGCCATTTCTTTGAGCTTTTCTCTACTTTCTATGGCAGGAGCACCAAAATAGACCTTCCCGCCTGCCAAGTCTTTGTCTGCCCCGCTCATTGCGTGAAGAACAGCGCCTTCACCAATGCGTATTCCGCTACTTATACCTACTTGTCCCCACAGGGTTACTTTATCTTCCAAGGTGGTGCAACCCGCAATGCCGCATTGGGCGGCAATCAAGCACTGACTGCCGATATGGGTGTCATGACCGATCTGCACCAGATTGTCGATTACGGTATTTTTGCCAATTCTGGTGAGGGCAGTAACTCCGCGATCGATGGTACAGTTGGCACCAATTTCAACCCCATCCTCGATCACTACGCCGCCCTCAGAACCTAATCGGTCATAGCGATGATCTCTTTTTTTATAGTAAAAACCGTCTGAACCAATCACTGTCCCGGCTTGGATGACTACCTTCTTTCCTATGCTCACCTTTCCCAAAAGCCTGACTCCGGGATAGATCATGCTTCCTTCACCGATCTCTACCCATTCATCGATGTACGCGCTATCGTGGATGCGACAATCGGGAAAATCGGCCTGACTTTTACTTTTCGATGGGAATGCCAGGGGAGAATAGTTCCTCAGTATCTCATTGAACAAACCAAAGGGGTCCTCATGATAGATAATCCCTTTACCTTCGGGAATATCTACCTCTTTCTGGTTGATGATCACTACTGATGCTTTGGACAGCAGTGCCTTTTTATAGTATTTTGGATGATCAACAAATACCAGGTCGCCCAATTCAAGGCGGTGGATCTCATTGATTCCGCTGATACTCGCTTGTTCATTCCCCAAAAACTCCAGCTCATGTTTCTCAGCGAATTCTTTAAGAAGGTAAGTGCGGTCTAGTTTCATTCTTCTTATTTGATTCGCTCAGAATAGGCGCCACTTCTGGTATCGATCTTGATGCGATCTCCTTCATTGATAAAGAGTGGAACCTTTACTTCTGCTCCGGTTTCGATCTTTGCGGGCTTGGTGGAATTGGTAGCGGTATCTCCCTTGATCCCGGGTTCAGTGTAAGTCACTTCCATCTCAACGAAAGGGGGGAGATCACAGGAAAGGGCACGCTCTTCTTCTGCATGAAATAGAATATCTACTTTGTCCCCTTCTTTAAGGAATTGCGGGGCATTGATCAGCTCTTCAGGCAGAAAGGTCTGTTCGTAATTATCGGTGTTCATGAAATGAAAACCACTATCGTCGTGATATAAATATTGATAAGTTCGGTTTTCTATTCTTACCGGGTCGATCTTCACTCCGGCATTAAAGGTATTATCGATGATCTTGCCACTGGTAAGGCTTTTAAGCTTGGTTCTCACAAAGGCAGGACCCTTTCCAGGTTTCACATGCTGAAATTCAATGATTTGATAAAGATCATTATTGTAGTTCATGCATAGTCCGTTCTTAAAATCTGCGGTTGTTGCCATTTCTATGTATCGTATTTTAAAAGTTCCACGATCGGTTTTTGATCGCGCCAACCACCAAAGATAAGCTTTATGATGTGGAAACCATTAGCCTGTTTTGAAGTCCATTAGGTTTATCCGATCCGTGATGTGGATCAGTTCAGTCTTCGCTTCATTGGAAGCGATTAAGATCAGTCGATCCGCATGATGGTGCTGAATGAAATCCTGATATAGTTCTTTTCCCTCTAGATCAAGGTTGGAGCAGGGTTCGTCAAGCATGAGAATGGAGGCCTTTGAAAGAAAGGCAAGGCCTAATTTTAATCGCTGCTTCATTCCGGAAGAGAAGGACTTTATTAAATGATCCTCTTTACCCGTCAGCAAGGTGCGCTTGCAAAACTTGGCAAGATCTACTCCCTCTTGAAAAGCGATGAAACGTCTGTGAAAATTGAACAATTCTGAAAGTTTCAATTGCTCGGGAACATCCGTATAAGGAGATACTAGGGCCAATTTGCCGGCTAGATCTTCAGCAGACGTAAATCCTTTTCCTCGGTAGCTTACCTTTCCTTGGCTGGGTTGGCTGATCCCTGCGGCAATTTGCAATAAAGTTGATTTTCCGCTACCGTTTGCTCCTTCGATCCCCACTCGCTGGCCACTTTTGAAGTCGGTCGTTATTTCTTTGAACAACCAGTGTTTCCCAAATCGTTTCCCAACTTGCTCAAAGAGGATCTGCATGGCGTCTCTAGTTCAGCGGCCCCCTGATAATTCCTTTTTCAGAAGCTTCAATGAATTGGACGATCTGCTCCTTTTGGGGAGAATCAGGGATCTCTGATTTGATTTGTGCCAAGGCACTACTCATTTTGTTGCTTTTTACAAACAGTATGCGATAGATGTCCTCGATCTGGGTAATGATCTCTGTTTTGAATTGTCGTCTTCTTAAGCCGATGGCATTGACGCCGGCATAAGTCAAGGGTTCTCTTGCGGCTTTTACAAAAGGAGGAACGTTTTTTCTTACCAATGAACCGCCGGCAATGAACGAATGAGCGCCGATACTTACAAACTGCTGCACTGCCACCACCCCCTCTAGAATAGCGTAGTCTTCAATGGTTACGTGTCCGGCAATGTTTGCAGTGTTGGCGAGAATCACGTTGTTTCCTACGATCGCATCGTGAGCAATGTGTACGTAGGCCATCAGCAAACAATTTGAACCAACTTTGGTGGTTTTTCGATCTGCAGTTCCGCGATTGATGGTAACACATTCACGGATCGTGGTGTGGTCACCAATTTCTGCGGTACTTTTCTCACCGTCGAATTTAAGGTCCTGGGGTATGGCAGAGATCACTGCTCCGGGAAAGATCCGGCAGTTTTTCCCAATTCTGGCACCGTCCATGATGGTCACGTTTGGGCCTATCCAGGTTCCTTCACCTATCTCTACATCAGCAGCTACATAGCTAAATGGTTCAATGCATACGTTTTCGCCGATCTTGGCATCTTCATGTATATAGGCCTGCTCCATTTTACTGCTTTTCTTTTACGATTTGAGCCATCAATTGACCTTCGGCAACGATCTTGTCGCCTACGAAGGCCTTCGCACTCATGTTCACAATTCCTCTTCTGATCGGTTCGGAAAGATCTAGCCTAAAGATCAGGGTGTCTCCGGGGATAACTTTCTGTTTGAATTTTACCTTGTCGATCTTTAAAAAATAAGTGAGATAGTTCTCTGGGTCTTCTACCGTATTCAAGGCTAAGATTCCGCCGGTCTGGGCCATGGCTTCAATCTGTAAAACCCCCGGCATTACCGGAGATCCCGGAAAATGTCCTTGAAAGAACTGTTCGTTCATGGTCACGTTCTTTACGCCCACTACATGATTTTCGCTAAGTTCAATGATCTTATCTACCAGCAGCATGGGGTATCGGTGAGGAAGCATTTTTTCAATGCCGTTGATATCGTAGAGGGGCTCTGCTGCCGGATCGTATTTTGGTGCGGCTTTTTCCTGCCGCTTGATCTCCGCTTTGATGATCTTGGCAAAATCCACATTTCCCATATGACCGGGTCTAGCCGCTAGGATATGTCCCTTTATGGGTCTGCCTACTAAGGCAAGGTCGCCAACGATGTCCAATAGCTTGTGCCTGGCTGGTTCGTTTTGAAAATGAAGATCTACATTATTCAAGACACCCACTCCTTTCACTTCAACCTTAGGTTTGTTGAGGAGATCGGCTAGTTCGTCTAATTTTTCTTGTGGTAAAACTTTGTCTACCAAGACAATGGCATTGTCAAGGTCGCCCCCCTTGATCAAATTATTTTTGGCGAGAAATTCAAGCTCTCGTAAAAAAACGAAGGTTCTGCACTTGGATATTTCAGGCTCAAACTCGCCTAAATGATACATGTGGGAATGTTGCGTACCCAATATCTTCGAGTTGTAATCCACCATTACGGTGAGTCGGAACTCCTCTTGAGGCACTGCCAACATTTCGGTTTGTCGTTCAAGATCTTCGTAAGTGAGGTTCTCGGTGACGACAAAGTAATTCTTTTCCGCCTCCTGATCTACGATTTCGGCTTCTTTCAAGGCCTTTACAAAATACTGTGAGCTTCCGTCTAGAATGGGTACTTCCGGACCGTCGATCTCGATCAAGAGGTTGTCAATTTCAAGACCATAGGCCGCGGCCAGCAAATGCTCTGTGGTGTGCACCCTGCCTCCGTTTTGCTCCAGGGTTGTACCTCTGGAAGTGTCCACTACCAAGTCGGCATCTGCTTTTATGGTAGGCTGCCCTTCAAGGTCGGTGCGTTTAAATACGTAGCCGTGATTTACCTCGGCAGCTTTGAATGTGATTTTTGCCTTTTCTCCGGTGTGCAGTCCTACACCACTAAGACTTACTTCCTTGGCAATGGTTTTTTGCTTGGTACTCATGGTTGGTTCGAGACAGAATTTTTGATTTGGTCAAATGCTTCTTTAAGGTTATTGGCCAGACGATTCAATTCAGGAAGTTTTCTGAACATCACGTAAGCGCGTTTGAAATCTCCGATCGGGATAGCTGGTGAACCTTGTAAGATGCTATTTTCTTTTTCGACAGAATTACCAATACCACTTTGAGCGGCAATTTTTACCCCGTCGGCAATGCGGATGTGACCCACGATCCCTACCTGACCTCCGATCATGCAGTTCTTTCCTATTTTGGTTGATCCGGCAATGCCGGTTTGGGCTGCGATCACTGTATTTTCCCCAATTTCAACATTGTGCGCAACTTGGATCAAGTTGTCGAGTTTCACCCCTTTTCTGATGATCGTCGAACCCAATGTAGCACGGTCTATGCAACTGTTGGCGCCCACTTCTACATGATCTTCGATGATCACATTGCCGATCTGGGCTACTTTTTTATAATTGTTCTCCTGATTAGGCGCAAAGCCAAATCCATCCGCACCTAAAATGACCCCGGCATGTATCACGCAGTGTTTTCCAACTTTAGTTTCAGAGTATAGCTGGCAAGCAGAGTATATTACGCTTCCTTCGCCAATTTCTACATTATCGCCTATGAAACTCTGGGGATGGATCTTCACTCCTTTGCCGATCTTAACCTGCTCACCAATCACCACATTGGCTCCTATGTAGACTTCTTCTCCAATGGTGGCCGAATCTGAGATCACTGCTGAGTCGGCAATACCCAAGTGGTTGTTCTTTACTTGATTGTACATTTCCAAAAGGGCGCCAAAAGAAGCGTAAGCATCGTCAACCCGAATCAATGTGAGTTTCTCCGGGATTTTCCCTTCCAGTTTGAAGTCTCGATTTAAGATCACGATACTCGCCTCAGTATGGTAAAGAAATTCACTGTATTTAGGATTGGCAAGGAAGGAGATCGAACCGCTTTTCCCTTCTTCGATTTTTGCCACTTCAGAAACACTTGCTTGAGGGTCTCCCTCAATAGAGCCATCAAGTATTTCAGAGATTTGAAGGGCCGTAAATTTCATGGCTCAAAAATAACAATTATTTAATGCGACCTAAGGGCGTTGATTTTTAATCTTTTCAACCATAGCCTGTTTGGGAATGCAATAGAAGTATTTGATCACTTCCTCCGATAGCACGCTGATGTTCAATTGGTCAGAAGCATTGGCAATATCCTCAAGTTCGCCATCTCTGTAAATCAGGTTGATCTTATCCATTTTGGGATGGTAGGCGTTGTTCGCGATCGTTCCTGAAAAGATGAAGTATTTAAGTTCATCATCCTGAAGGCCACAAGCCTGCTTCAATTTTTCCTTTTCTGATGCCAGCCATCTGTGGTCTGCTTTTTCTTCACTGATCTTAATGCGATACAATTTTCTTTCGAGCAGCGAGCTGCATAAGGCTGCCAAAACCTTGTCGTCATGATCCTTCCAGTGCTTGATGGCAGCCGTGATGTCGAAGTCGTCCAATGCAGAGAAGTAAGCCAATGCCTTCGGATCACTTCTAAAAGTTGCGGCATCAATTTCCGATTTGAGAAAGTAGTCGAGGGCTTTTGAGGCTGGCAGGGCCACCCCTTTTTCAACCAGGAATTTCGCTCGCTTTAGAATGTTGACGATCAGGTTTTCTGCCGACAGCACCGTTTTGTGCAAATACACCTGCCAATACATAAGTCGCCTGGCAATGATGAACTTTTCAATCGAGTAGATTCCTTTTGCCTCTACACACAATTGATCATTTTTGACGTTGAGCATCGAGATGATCCGGTCTGAATTCACCACCCCTTCAGAAACCCCGGTAAAAAAACTATCACGCTTGAGGTAATCCAAGCGATCCATATCCAACTGAGATGAGATCAGCTGGTGCAAAAAAGTTTTTGGATACTCATTTTTGAAGATCCGAATGGCAAGGTCCAACTCCCCATCGAATTCTTTATTAAGCGCTTCCATGAACAAGGATGAGATCTGTTCATGGGTGATGTTCTTGCTGATGCTGTATTCAAGTGCATGCGAAAAAGGCCCGTGTCCGATATCGTGCAGCAAAAGCGCGATGCAAACCGCTTTGGCCTCATCTACCGTAATTTCATGACCTTTCGAGCGAATCACCTCAATGGCTTTTGAAGCCAGGTGCATGGCTCCCAGAGCATGGTGAAATCTCGTATGTAAGGCGCCCGGATAAACCAAATGAGTAAGGCCCAATTGCTTGATCCTTCTTAATCGTTGAAAATAAGGGTGCTCAATGATGTCAAAAACAATATCAAAGGGTAGGGAAATAAAGCCGTAGACTGGATCGTTAAATAACTTTTTCTTATTGTATTCGAAGGTGCTCAATTTTCCTTTTAAGTAATTTTATGAAAGATAGGCAGAACTGCTTATTTATATTGCCGTAACTTCGAAATCAATCCAAAGCAAGCACAATAAATGACGAAAATAAGAATACTGTGGGCTGATGACGAAATCGACCTGTTAAAACCGCACATTCTCTTTCTTGAAGACAAGGGCTATGAGGTGGTATCAGCAACCAGCGGAAGCGAGGCCCTGGATCAAATTTCGGAGTCTCGATTCGACATTGTCTTTTTGGATGAGAACATGCCTGGACTAAGCGGACTGGAAACCCTGAATAGCATCAAAAGTAATTCTCCGAGCTTACCGGTGATCATGATCACGAAAAGCGAAGAGGAATCGATTATGGAGGATGCCATCGGAGCAAAGATCTCCGATTATTTGATCAAGCCGGTCAATCCTAATCAGATCCTGCTTACTCTGAAAAAACACCTGGATACTGCCAGAATACAAAGTGAGAAGACCAGTATGGCCTACCAGCAAGACTTCAGGAACATTGGGATGAGCTTACACAACCAAATGTCCTACCAAGACTGGGAAGATGTCTACAAAAAATTGATCTATTGGGAACTCGAACTCGAGCGTTCAGAAAATGAGGGCATGTCTGAGATCCTCAATAATCAAAAAGACGAGGCCAATCACTTGTTTTCCAGATTCATCGAAGAAAATTACCTCGATTGGCTTCATCATCAAGGCGATGCACCTTTGATGTCTCACAATGTGTTCAAGGAAAAGATCTCCGGCCAGATCCAAAGAGAAGGTACTACCTTTTTGATCGTGATCGATAATCTACGTCTCGACCAATGGCAGCTTATCAAGCCACAGATCGAAGATATCTTTTGGATCGATCACGAATCTACTTACTTGAGCATCTTGCCAACAACCACCCAATATGCCAGAAATTCTTTATTCGCAGGATTGCTGCCTTCCGATATCGAAAAGCTGTATCCAAAACTCTGGATGAACGACGAAGACGAGGGAGGAAAAAATTTACATGAAGAGGAATTGATCGCAAATCAGTTGAAAAGGCTGGGGAAAGAAACCCGATTTGCCTACAACAAAGTGCTCAATCCCAATTATGGTCGAAAGGTGGTTGGCGACATTCCCAACCAGATGAACAATGCCTTTAATGTGATCGTCTACAATTTCATCGATATGCTTTCGCATGCGCGCACTGATACAGATATCATTAAAGAGCTCGCTGAAGATGAATCAGCATACCGTTCATTAACGCTTTCCTGGTTCGAGCACTCCCCGCTAAAGGACGCCTTAAAGGAGATTGCGGCCAAAGGGGGGAAAGTGGTGATCACCACCGATCACGGATCCATCAAAGTGGATGAGCCGATCAAGGTCGTTGGCGATAAGACGGTGAACACCAATCTGCGCTACAAGCAAGGAAAAAGCTTAGGTTATGAAGACGATGAAGTGTTTGCCATAGGGGATCCTACAAAAGCCTTTTTGCCGAAGGTGAATGTGAGTCAGTCATACATTTTTGCAAGGGGAACCAACTTCTTCGCCTATCCCAACAATTACAATTACTACGTAAATTACTATCGCAATACCTTTCAGCATGGAGGCATTTCCATGGAGGAGATGATCGTACCTTTGGTGCACCTTTCGCCAAAATGATCTCTTGAAATGCAAGCAACCGAAGTAACGGTAAATCAACTCAAGGAATTACCCGACCTGGCAAGGTCGGTCATCGAATTCGCCGGACCGATGCGAATTCTGTTGTTCAAGGGTGATCTGGGTAGTGGGAAAACTACTCTAATCAAAAATATTTGTAATTTTCTAAGTGTAAACGAAGAGGTCACCTCGCCCACATTTTCTCTGGTGAATCAATACCGAGACAATGAAGGAAAAAAGATCTACCACTTTGACCTCTATCGTTTGGAAAGTCTAGAAGAAGTAGTTGATATTGGTTTTGAAGAATATCTAGACAGTGGCAACTGGTGCTTGATCGAATGGCCTGAAATTGCAGAAGAGCTCATTGATCATGAACACTTGCTGATTCAACTCAAAGTGGTAGGCGCGCAAAGAATTGTTAACCTAAGCAAGCAGTCTAATGGCGGATGATGTAGTAAAATCTCTGGCTCGCGAAGCCACTAAAATGCTTCCTCAAGAGGAGCTGGCCGAGGTCAAGAAGAAGAAAAGTCATCTTTTTATCGGCATACCAAAAGAAACCTCCCTTCAGGAGAAGCGAGTCCCCCTTGTACCAAACGACGTAGAAGTGTTGGTCAATAATGGGCATGAGGTTTACATTGAAAGCAAAGCAGGGGGGAAGGCAAATTTTAGCGATAATGATTACAGTGAGGCGGGTGCGCAAGTGGTCTATTCTGCGGAAGAAGTGTATAGAGCAGATATCATTCTCAAGGTTGAGCCCCTTTCTTATGATGAGATCGAATTGTTGAAACGCGGTCAAACCTTGATCTCGGCACTTCAATTGCCCGTCCAGCCAAAGAATTTTCTGCAAAAGCTGATCGATAAGAAGATCACTGCGATTGCTTACGACTTCATTCAAGATAAGGATGGTCGCCTACCGGTGATCAGAGCCATGAGCGAAATCGCAGGCAATACTGCCATATTGGTGGCCGCGGAGTATCTGAGCAATGCAAATCATGGACAAGGCATGATGCTCGGAGGGATTTCAGGGGTAAAGCCTACGGAAGTTGTGATCATCGGAGCCGGAGCAGTTGCCGAGTTCGCTGCCAGAGCAGCCCTGGGCTTGGGTGCAACCGTAAAGGTTTTCAGCAACAACACCTCAAAGTTGAGGAGATTGCAAGACGGGGTAGGCTGTCGGATCTACACCTCTACCATTCAGCCAAAGGTGCTGGAAACAGCATTGTCAACCGCTGATGTGGCCATTGGAGCCATCCGCTCTGAGAGCGGTCGTTCTCCGGTGATTGTTACTGAACACATGGTTAAAAAGATGCAGGAAGGGTCTGTGATCGTAGACGTGAGCATCGATCAGGGAGGCTGTTTTGAAACCTCCAGAATGACGAACCACTCGGATCCCACCTACGAGCAATTTGGGATCACTCATTACTGTGTGCCGAACATCCCTTCACGAGTGGCTAGAACCGCATCTTACGTGCTCAGTAATATTTTTGCTCCGGTCATTCTGCAGTTGGGTGACGGGGGAGGGGTAGACCACTGTATCAAAGAGGTCATGTCGGTTCGTTCGGGCATTTACCTATACCGCGGCATGCTGACCAATAAATACTTGGCAGAGAACTTTAAACTGCCTTATAAAGATCTGGACTTGCTGATGGCAGCCATTTGATCCCGACAGAGAGTTGAGGTAAGAAATACGAAATGGTCAAGGTCTTTTCCTTCATCGATCTTTTCTCTCTAAAAGCAAAAGAACCTTGCTAATTTTGAACCGTTGTTTATTCATCATTCCCAATTTTTACTGAACTCATGACCTTTTGGCGACGATTTAGACTGTATTTGTTAGGCGTAGGATTAGGATTGCTACTGGTGTTTATTTTTTTTGGGGAAAGAGACTGGACTGCTTGGACTCCTCAAGGAAGAGTGCTGCTGGCGATTGATAGTTCAGCTCAAAGCTATTCATCACGAGTGAGATGCCAACTGCAGTGTCTTGAGCTCGACAGTGTGGACCTTGCTAGTATTCAAGACCTCGCCACGGTAGATTTTTCCGAAAGCAGTCCGCAAAAAAAACCTTGTCCGGTTTACCGACTTAGAAGTGATTATGCCGAGCATCAATACGTACTGGTTTGGGAGGTTTGTGAAAATGATGAAGAGGTGGAGTTGCTTAGCATCATGAAGTTGGGCAAAGTCTGCGGAGAATGCGATTAAGGCTTTGCCTCAAATCCAAAGGCCATTCGGCTAGACCGACATTTTTTCTTAACGCCAAAGGGATCGAAAAAGAGATCACTTCCACTTAAGCTCGTAAATTCTGGGTAAGCGTGCTAAATTATACTCCCAAGCGTAACGTCATCATTCCTTCCACTTTTTCATAAATCTGTTGTGGACTGTAAGTGCGCCAGCTGAGGTCGTCGAGCTGTCCACCTGAGGCAATATACGAATCAATATTGGCGGCTTGCATATCCTCAAGCACATGCGGCCTGAAATTCAGAAAGGCGATCCATCCGTCTTCCACATCTTCAAACCATTCTTCATAGTAAGAATCATCAGAATAATGGAAGTTGAAAATATGCTCCCCGATCAAGATGAACTTCTGGATGCCTTCTGCGATCAGTTCATCAATGATATTGCGCTTAAAAAACATGATGTCATTGTACAGCAGGTCATTCCACTCCCCAATCATTTCAATAATGGCAAAACCTTCATCATAATCGGCCATTAAGATCTTGATGAATAAAGTGGGCGATTCGATCTCATCCCATTGGGGATGTATGCAATGATCATAAATGGCGTGGGTAAACTCAAATTCACTGTACTCCCTGCCATAGAAAGGTGACCGCTCGTCTTCTGATGCGATGTAATAGTCTCTCCAATTGTAATGCGGTTCTATGGTGTGCATACCCCTTCAAAGTTACTCAGTAATGCCGTATAGCCGAACGTACACTACCGTATTTCTTCAACAATTCGCGGGCTTCTTCGTAGCCAATATTCAACTCTTCTACCAGCATTTGAATTCCTCTCTTCACCAGTTTGTGGTTGCTGAGTTGCATATCCACCATTCGATTTCCTTTCACTCTACCCAAACGCACCATGGTAGCGGTAGAGATCATGTTTAAAACCAGCTTCTGAGCGGTTCCTGCTTTCATGCGGGTGCTTCCGGTCACGAACTCCGGTCCAACGATCACTTCAATGGGGTGGTCGGTTTGCTGGGCTAGGGGGGAGTTTTCATTACAGGTGATGCAGGCAGTTTGGATGCCCTTTTCCCTGCATTTTTGCAGGGCGCCAACCACATAGGGGGTGGTTCCCGAGGCGGCGATGCCAATTACAAAGTCGGCTTCACTCACGTGCAAGTCTTGCAAGTCTTTCCAGCCTTGCAGTTCATCGTCTTCGGCAAACTCTACTGCCTTTCGAATGGCTTGGTCTCCGCCAGCCATGATACCGATCACCAGGTCGTGACTAACTCCAAAAGTAGGCGGGCATTCTGAGGCGTCTACGATTCCCAACCTGCCACTTGTTCCTGCACCCAAGTAGATCAGACGCCCCCCATCTTGTAATTTCTTTACGATGAGCGGAATGATGGCGGCTATATTGGGAATCACTTCTTCTATGGCATAGGGTACAATTTTATCCTCTTTGTTGATGCTGTGTAGAATGGTATCTACAGACATCTTTTCAAGCTCTTTGTATCTCGATTCTGATTCTGTGATCTTTTTTTCCATGCTTAATTTATGGCTTTGTAATGCGCAATGAATCTTACAATATCCCCGTCGAACTGTTCAGTCAACTCTCTTTCAAATTGATCACCCTTTGATCGATAGGTCAAATATCCCGTAAAATAAGCATTATTGGGTCGGAAATTTAGATAATGCTGTTCTGTGCTAATCAAGTTGCCATCGGCCAACTTGTCGGCAATTTTCCAGCGGATTTCTTCGATCATGGCCTGCTTCTTGCGCAGCTTTTTTTCCCGGCTTTGATCTTTATCAAAAGTCTTATACAAGGAGTCGAGTCGTTGAGCTGAGCGCATGATCATAAGGGAGAGCTGACTTCTCTTTTCCCGTTTAAGCCGGTTTTTATTGATCAAGGCCGTATCGCCACTACTTTTAAGCAAGCGTTCAGCGCCTTTTCTACCTACGAAAGAAGCTAGGTTCTCATTTAGCTCAATGGAATCCTTTAAGAAAACAGTACCGTGAAAAAGTTCATGTATGATCAGTTCAGCAAGGCGTGCACTGTCTTTATCGAGCATGCTGCTGAGAATGGGATCATTCAACCAGCCCAAGGTCGACCAGGCACTGACCTCGTCAAGGTCCACATCCAACCCTTGTTTTTCCAACTTTTGCTTCTCTTGCACTACGGCCTCATGATCAAAGTATCCTTTGTAACTGAAACTCCCCGCAATTGGAAACACCCATTCGTATGCTTTCAATTCAAACTCCGGACTGGCAGTTAGCACCCAAAGGATCGGTTTTCCTTTTTGATCATAAATCTTTTCATAGGAGCCACTGGGTTCAATGCCCAAGCTGTCGATCGCATATTGCTTGATCTCATTGATAAAAGCGATCTTGTCTTTCCGCGACTGATCCAATTTGTGCCGGTTCAAATAGCGATCAATGGGTTCAGCCTCAAGTAAGATGTGAATTTGACCGGCAGCTTGTTTTATTCCGTAGGCAAGCGACCGGTAGTGGTAGCCCAAATAGGCAAAAAGCAATATTAAAAGTCCCAGCAGAAGTTTTTTCACTGCTCAGCCGCTTGAGAGATGATCTCGATCAAGATCGGTTTGAGGCCGGAAAAGAAAAATTCTATGGCAATCACCATCATGATCAGACCCATTAAGCGCATCATGACTTTATTACCGGTTTCTCCTATCCATTTACTGATGACTGAAGAACCCCATAGTACCAGAAAGGTGGTGAGTAAAACCAGCACAATACTACCGATCAAGATCGCCTTTTGTAGTGGAGCCTCAGCGTCAGCCATTAATACGATCGAGTTGGTAATGGCTCCCGGTCCGCAGATCATAGGAATGGCTAAAGGGGTAATGGAAATGTCGCTGATATATTCTCGTTTGGCAGCGGCCTTACTCAATTTCACCTTCGATAGTCGCGCTTGTAGCATGTCGTATCCCATCATGAAAAAGATGATTCCCCCCACCATTCGAAAACTGTCTACTGAAATCCCAAAAAACTGAAAAAGCAACTGACCGGAAAATGCAAAGGCAATCAAGGTAATAAAGGCCACGAGCACTGCCTTTTGAGCCGTTTTCCTTCGCTCCGATGGACTTAATGCAGAAGTCATCGACATGAACACCGGCATGATGCCCAATGGATTCATCAAGGTAAAAAAAGAGGTGAGGCAGAGCAGTGCAAAACTGAAGTATTGATCCATAAGGCCACAAAGTTAGAATTTAATAGGGATAGAAATTCTTTTCGACGCTCTGTTCTTTTTGTATCTGAGCGCTCGATATGTTCCACATGACCTTATCTCAGTTCAGCAGGCTCAGTGCAGCTTTTCTCTCGGGAGAATTGAAAGGAATTACACTTGCCCGGAATTGCATTCTTAGCTAGCGAAAGACAGGCGAAAATCACGGCTTCGATTTCGCCCTTCTTCATTTTTTCCTAATGCAAATAGGATATTTTGGATCCTGTGGAACGGTCCTTTGAACCCGAATGATCATGCAGGATCGGAGACCCTTCGATGCGGGTTTTAAGTATGTTTGCTTTCTTCCCCTTTTTCATGATGCTTCGACTCCGCTCAGCACAGGTCACGGGCAGGTTTCTTCCACTTTTGCATGATCAAGAATAAAAGGAAAAAGAGAATCAAGGTCAAAGCGAAAAGAAAACGAACACTACTCTACAAGACTGCAATTGACAAAGGCAGAAAAGAAAAAGGTC